>FWPU01001013.1_pt1 | contig 87824 bp, 70 predicted proteins | sample 2228361 | NCBI WGS metagenome assembly FWPU01 (sample SAMEA103939777, study PRJEB20133) | metagenome
TCAGCACCAGCCGGCCGACCAGGGCGTCCACCGGCTCGCCGTCGAGCTGGAATTCGGCCAGGTCGGCGGCCACGAAGCGGACGTTCTCCAGCCCGGCCTGTTGCGCCCGTTGTTGGGCGTAGGTGATGGCTTCCGGCGCTTTGTCCACGCCGATGACCGCGCCCTGGGGCCCGACCAGTTTGGCGGCCAGAAAGGAGACATCGCCGGCGCCGCAGCCCACGTCCAGCACCCGCATGCCGGGGGTCAACCCGGCCTGGTGGAGCACATACTCGGTCAGATCGCCGAAGAAACGTCCCTGCCGCACCAGGCGCTCCAGTTCCTGGCGGGTGTGGGCCAGGGGATAGTCGTTGGTAGTGTTTACGGTTGGTTGCATTTTGCATCTCCTTGAACAAAGTAGTTTCGCTAGAGAGGGCGCCCTCCGGTCGAGAGAGCGTTTTCCGACCGAACTTGTCTACAATATAGCCCGGGGAACTGCCGAATTTCCAGCCGAATCCCTGCCGAATCTTTGCCGAAAACGAAGACGATCATTCAATGGATGGTCGTCTTTGCAGGCGGTGAGGGTTTGTATTCTGCTCAGGACCCGTATAACTCCCGCTGCCAGAGCCAGCGGGTGACCCGCTCGATGCCTTTGCTGAGCTGGTAGCGGTAGGTGTTGAAGGGCAATCCAAGCAGTTCGGCGGCTGCCTCTTGGGTGGGAGCCGGTTTAAAATAGGTGCGATATAACGCCTGGTAGAATTTTTCGTCTTTGGGGTTGGCGGTCAGGGTTTCGGCGGCGGCATGTAGCAAGGTGCGCAGGGCTTCCGGGTCGGGATCGGGACCTGCTATGTCGCGCAAGACGCGGGAACGCAGCAGAGGATTGCCGCGCAGAGCGTCTGGCCGGTTGTAGTCCCGCAGAGCCTGGCGCACGGCCTCGGCAAATTCGGGCTGCGAGAGGACGATCAGCGAAGGCGCGGTGAACTGGCTGACCGGCTCCGGCTTGAAGTCCAGGTTGAGTTCCCGCTCGGCCATGTTCTCTCTCCACACGGCCAGCGGCTCGGCGCGCCAGTCGTGAGCGAATCCCCCGTAGCACCGGCCGCCTACCTCGAAATCGGTCTCAACCACTCGGCAGAAGTTGATGTAGGCGAACAGCTCTTCCCAGAACGGTGGATCGGCCGTGCAACAGAAGGTCCAGGCTAGATTGGGCGTGGTCAGCCAGGTCACTACGGTGTTCAGGGTAATCATGTTGTGGGTCAGAGGCCCCTGGTAGGTCTCCCGACCCATCCAGAAGCGGGCGATCTGGAGGCGTTCGCCGGGGCGCAGGGGGCTGTAGCGGCGCACAAAGGCCCAGATGGCGCGGATGGCCGGGTCGGCCTGTTCGTCTTCAGGGGTGACGTTATCCAGCAGGAGGTTGGCCGCGAACCCGAGGGGGCGAGGCTCCGGACCCCGAAAGACCACAAAAGCCTGGGGCTGGCGTTGCAGCCAGTAGGCGGCAATTTGGGCCGATTCCGGACCTTCGTGCCGCTCGACCATGGCCAGAATGTAAGCGTGATCTTGCGGGGTGGCCGGATCGTGATAAAGTCCGCCCAGGGCTTTCCAATCATAAAAGGGCTTCATCGCCGGCTGATGGCGCTGCAGATAAAGCAGGTCCACAAAGGCCTGCTGGCGGGTGGGGCCGCTGCCCTCCGAGAAGCGGCGAGTCAGGTGGCCGCGCACCCGGCGGTAGAGTTCACGCCAGGCTTCCGGGTTGCGCCAGCGTAAGTCCGTTTCCAGCACCTCCCGCACCAGGTCGTGGGGGAAGAGACCAGCCGGGCTGACTTCGATGAAGGAGAGTGCGCGCAGCCAGGCGAAGAGGGTAGGAGCGGCTTGTTCACCCAGCACGTCGGCCAGCAGGGCTTCGGTGGTCACCCGGGCAAGGGCGCACGCCTCCAGGGCCTGGCGATGCACGGGGGTGGGAACATCCCGCATAAACCGCTCCACCAGCAGGTGGATCACCTCTGGGGCGCGCTCGAGGCTGATCGCTTCTGCGTCGGCCGGGGGCAGCGCCAGCCAGTCGGCCAGCAGGACCAGAGCCAGGGGATGGCCGTAACTGAGGCTGAGGATGCTCTCTTGCAAGGAGACAGGAACCTGCAACGTGGTCAACAACTGCCGACTCTCTTCCGGGTGCAGGTTGCGCAGGGAGACGATGCGGGCCAGGTGTCGCCAGGCCGGGTCGGTGCGCCAGGGTTCGGAAGGGGGATTGCGGCCGGCGATAACCACCAACACATGCGCCGGCAAGGCCGGTAAGAACGTTTCGCGCAGCCAGTTGTCCAGGGGCGCAAGGCGTTCGTAGGTATCAAGGAACAACACTGCCGGCGGCAATGTCGTCAAGCGCTCCAGGCTCAGCCAGCTTTCGCCAACCCCAGTTTGTGAAGAAAGTGCTAGTAGAAAACCTTGCGGTGAGGGATCAAGATCGCGACCATCCAGGTAGAAAATACTACGTCCATTTTGGGCGGCAATACGCGCATACATGTGCAGTAACGTTGTTTTGCCTACGCCGCCGGGGCCGAAGATATGCAGTACAGAAAAGGGCGCTTCGTCAGCCTGCAGCGCCTGCTGAAACAACTCTAGCTCGGCAGCACGGCCAACGAAAGAATGTCGGCGAGCCGCCGCCATCCGGTCGGCGAAATGAGATGAGGAAGTGTGTTCCTGGCTTGTCATACTCGCTATCACCGCCTTATGGTACGCACGCTGCCCAACGGCTTGCGCTTCAGCGGCGCGCGGCGCAGCGGACCGTCCGCTGCAACCGGTTGTTAGCATGCACGCACGAACGCCAGTCGCTACGGTCGTTCGCCCGCTGCCCAGAGGAAGACGTTCTCGTAACGGACACTGCCATCCGGACGCATGTGGGCGCGGTCGGCATTGGCATAGACGGCCCGAACCGCAGCCTCCCCGCTGTGCGCAATGGCAGCCTGGTTCACCCCAGCGCTGGAATTTCCCCGCCACGATGCCTCGGTGCTCGGGAAGACGAAGGGACAGGCAACCTCGCCCCCGTCCACCACGCGCAAGCCCCCCGCCTTGAGGCGACCTGCCAGCGCTCCCGGCTCCGACAACGCTCCTGGATGCGGCGGTGAAGCGCCGGGCGGCGAGGGCGGCAGCAGCGGCCCGAGCGCGGGCATCACGGCGGTCAGAAACTCGCACTTCTCGGGCGGTCCCCACGCAGTGACGACGACCCGGCCGCCAGGCCGACTGACGCGGGCGAGCTCGCGCATGGCGGCCGCCATATCCGCCGCGTAGAAGACGCTGTTGACGGCGGCTACCGCGTCGAAACTAGCGTCGGTGAAGGGAAGAGCCTCCAGATCCCCTTCTCGCACATCATCCCCGGGCAGCCGTTGCCGCGCGATGGCCAGCAGCCCCGGCGAGGCGTCCAGAGCGGCGACCTGCGCGCCACGGAAACTGGCCAGCAGCGCCAGGAGTCCCGCGCCGCACCCGGCATCGAGCAGGCGCGTGCCGACGGTCACCCGGGCGGCATCGAGGGTGGCACCAAAGAGGGGCAAGCACACCTGCTCCACGTAGGTGGCCCAGTCCTGAGCACGAGCCCCCCAGAGCTGACCCTGAATAGTCGCGTTACCCATATACGTTCCTCCTGAGGTTCATCTTGTTCAGCACCCTTCTTTGGGGTGATTTAGCGGGAAACCGTCGTGACTTTCCCATCAACCACGGGAGCTGCTCAGGTGAGTCTATCGTAGCCTAGGTCCTTGCATTTTGTCAAGCTAGATGAGGAAAGATTTTTGAAAAATCTCGAAGCGCAGAGCGGCGGAGTTGTTCCCGCTGGATGGCGAACCTCGCGGTGAGCCGTTGCAAAACCCCTCACTCGTCCTCTCCCGACGCGGGGAGAGGAGTTCCCCCTTCCCTCGCAGGGAAGGGGGATAGGGGGTTAGGTTTTCTCAACGGTTCGGCAGGAGCCTCACCCTCCATGAAATGTCCCCACTGCGTCATGCTGAGCCGAAGGCGAAGCATCTCGTTCTTGCGTTCTCCGTCATGCTGAACGGATGTGAAGCATCTCGTCTTTGCACGTTTGAGATTCTTCGCTTCGCTCAGAATGACATGTTTAAATGGCAGAATGAACCCAATTCATGTCATGCTGAGGCATCAGCCGAAGCATCTCCGAGATTCTTCGCTTCGCTCAGAATGACAGGAAGTGGAGACCAGAATGACATAAAATCCGTGTCATTGCGAGCCTTCGGAAGAAGGCGAGGCAATCCCCTGGCGGATCGCGGAAGTCATTCGTCGCTTCGCTCCTCACCAAGACAAGGATACAGCGTGGACAGGGTGTCACCCCCTGCGGGTTGTACTGGTTGTGCAGGACAACCGCGCCGGAGAGTGGAATGAAAATACGACTACTGGGAAGAAGGCATGACGGAATCGGTCTCGCATAGCAAATCCACAGTGGCTCACCGATGGGGCACGACAGTCGTGCTCCTGCTCGCGCTGGGCATTCAGATTGCCTTCCTGAACAAGCCCTTCCACGTGGACGATACGGTGGTTCTGCACATCGCCCGGCAGATACTGACGAACCCGCTGAACCCCTACGCCGGCGAACTGGACTGGGACGGCTCCGTGCGCACTACCTTTCACGTCACCACCAACCCTCCGTTGCTCAGCTATGTGCTGGCTCCGTTCATTGCCATTCGTGGAGAGCGCGAGTGGCTGATGCACGCGGTGATGCTGTGCTGGCAGGCGATGCTGTGGTGGGGAGTGGTGTTGCTGGCGCGGCGATACGGGGTCAATCCTGTGCTGGCGACTGCGCTTGTCCTGTTGAATCCGGCAACGATAGTTTCTCCCAATCTGATGCGCGATGTGCCGATGGTGGCGCTGTGGACGCTGGGTACGGCGTGGTTCGTCATGGGCAGTGATACCGGCAACGGGCGGCTGATGGGGTGGGGGGCGCTCGTGGTGGGATGCGCTGTGCTGATGAAGTACTCCGCGCTGGGCGGGGTGGTTCTGTTGGCTGTTTTTCTGGCGACAGAGAGGCGATGGCGACAGATGCCATTCGTGCTGTGGGCGCTGATACCGTGTGCGTTGTGGTGTGTGCATAATTTACTGGTGTATCATCGCCTGCACTTTCTGGCGACGATGGCGCGTCAGGACATTGTGACACCCCTGTCCGACCGTGTCTGGGGCACGCTGACGGGACTGGGTGGGGTGTGGCTTCTGTGGCTGTGGGCGGTGGGGGCATATCGTCGGTGGAGAGTGCTGGCAGGCGCGGTGCTGGTGGCTTTTGCGGTGGGCTGGTGGCGGTTGCGGGGAGTGGCGCCGGCGGGGGACATCGAATCTGCGTTCTGGAGCGGGTTGGGCGCGGTAGCGCTGGTGCTCAGCGTGGCAAGGTGCTGGGAGCTTCGGCGCGAGCAGGCGTTCTCGGCATGGTGGGCAGGCTGGGTGTTTGTGGCGATTGGCGTTGGTGCGCCGTTTGCTGCGGCGAGGCATCTCTTGCCTGCACTGCCGCCGCTGGCGTTGCTGTGGTGTGGCAACATGCCGACAGGGCAGGGCAGGAGAGCGTTGCTGGCGACGGTGCTGGCGGTGCAGTGCGCCTTTGGCATCGTGGCGGGATGGTCGGATATGCAGATAGCCGATGTCTACCGGCGAGCAGCACGGCAGCTGGTGCGGGAACACGGGGCGCAGGCGTTCATCGGGCACTGGGGCTGGATGTATTACGCGCAGAAAGCGGGGATGCAACAGGTCAGTGCGAACCGCCTGCCGACCCGGCCGGTGCGTATCGCTGTGCCCACGGTGGGCGGAGATGCCAGTGTTCCGCCCGCGCTGGTTCCGCGTCTGATATATGAGAAGAGTGTGGAGGTAACTGCCCCTGCGCGTTTGGCAACTCTGCCGCCCGCAGCGGGTTTTTACGCCTCTCTGCGCGGTGCTCCCCCCTTCCGGTGGCTATCGGAAGGCTATCGCGAGCAGTTTGACCTTTTTACACTGGAGGACGACGTGCGGTGAGCGCGCCCACGATAAGCGTTGTGGTGCCCATGTATAACGAGGAGGCGAATCTGCCCGAACTGCACGCCCGCCTGAGCCAGATGCTGGAGCGGGTGGACCCCAACAGCGAGATAATTTACGTAGACGACGGCAGCACCGATGGCACACGGGCTGAGCTGGAGGCTATTCTCCAGCGACCGCAACCGGTTTGCGTGCGGGCGGTGCAGTTACCGCGTCGGCATGGGAAGACGGGTGCGTTGAGCGCGGGCTTTGCCGTCGCGCGAGGCTGCGTCATCGCGACAACCGATGCGGACATGCAGGAACCGCCGGAGGTTCTGCCGATGCTGATTTCGCGCGTGCGGTCCGGCGAAGCGCATCTGGTGGTGGCGTGGAGACAGCAGAGGCAGGATACGCCGTTCCGGGTGATGGCATCGCGCCTGTTCAACGCCGGGATACGCTGGCTGACTGGTCTGAACCTGCACGATGTGAACTGCGGTAGCAAAGCCCTGAAACGGGAGGTAGCCGAGCAACTGCAGGGCTGGCTGGTCTCGGATATGCATCGCTACCTGCCGGTGCTTGCCGCGCGCATGGGCTATCGGGTGGCGGAGGTGCCGGTGCCGCACGTGCCGCGCCGGCGCGGGCGCAGTCGCTTCGGGGTGAGCCGGTATCTGCGCGCTCTGCTGGATATCCTGCCCATCTCGCTGATGTGGTGGCGGGGATGGGTGCTATGGCTGGCGTTCGTTGCCCTTTCCACTCTCGTGATGCTAGGAAACCCCGCGGCCGGAGCTGTCTCTCTGGCGTTTGCCCTTGGATGGCTGGCTGTGGCGCTCTGGTTCTTCATCCGCCGAGCCCGCTCGTAGAGGGAAGTTTGCTCACAGACCCGAACAGATTCGCAGGAGGTAGGTTGTCGCCATGACCATTCGACTGCTGGGGAGTGTCCTGCTGATGATGACACTATGCGCCACCGGGACGCCTGCTCCCTCCGGCGTACCGGAACCTGTCGTTCCATTGCCCTTCGGGGTGAACATTCACTTTACCCGCGCGCCGGAGCGTGAACTCAGCCTGCTGAAGGAAGGTGGGTTCCGCGTTGTGCGGATGGACCTCTTCTGGCACCAGGTGGAGAAGCAAAAGGGCGTCTATGACTTTTCCGACTATGATGTTCTCGTGCGCGACATGACCGAGCGCGGCATACGCATCCTGTTCATTCTGGACTACAGCAATCAGTTCTATGACGAAGGGCTTGCGCCCTACACGGAGGAGGGCAGGACAGCGTTCGCCCGATTCGCGGAGGCTGCGGTACGGCGTTACGCGGGCAAAGGTATCCTGTGGGAAATCTGGAACGAGCCGAACATCTTCTTCTGGCGCCCCAAGCCCAACGTGGAAGACTACGCCAAACTGGCGCACGTGGTCATCGATACCATCCGCAGGGTCGCGCCGGGCGAGTTCATCGTCGCGCCGGCCTCATCGGGGTTCCCGTGGGACTTTCTGGAGACGCTGGGAGAACGGGGCGTCCTGCAAAGGCTGGACGCCGTGACCGTGCATCCGTATCGTCAGCAAAACCCCGAAACGGCGGGGCGCGACTACCGTCGCCTGCGGGTGTTGCTCGACCGCTACAGCCCGCGCAAGCATCTGCCCATCCTGTCGGGTGAGTGGGGTTACTCCGACATCTGGCAGGGGATGGATATGCAGAAGCAAGCGCGGTTTTTGGCACGACAATGGCTGACCAATCTCGCCAGCGACGTGTTCCTCAGCATCTGGTACGACTGGAAAAACGACGGCGAAGACCCCAAAGAGCCGGAGCATCATTTCGGCACGGTGTACCATGACCTGCGCCTCAAGCCTGCATACATCTCAGCGAAGACGCTGACGAGTACGCTCAGCGGCTATCGCTACCTGCGCCGAATCGCTTTGCCGAATCCGGACGATTACCTTCTGCTGTTCCGTAAGGGCGACGAGCTGGCGCTGGCAGGATGGACAACCGGCGATCCGCACCCCATCACGCTGAGCCTGCCTCGTGGCACGGTGCGCGTGGTTGACCTGATGGGCAGGTCGCGCAATGTGCGTATATCCGGCGCCCCCTTCGTGCTGGACCTGTCGCAGGAAGTGCAGTACGTGCTGTTGCCCGCCGGTGCGGAGCTGAGTCTGGTGGGAGCATGGTCGCCGGTTCAGCAGGTGATGACGGTGCGCGCCGGTGCAAGGCACAATGTTCAGGTCAGGGTTCAGAACCCATCGGCTCGCCCACTGGATGCGGTGCTGAGGGTTCGGCAGGGCGATAGCGTGCTGGGGCAGACTCGCGTGCGCCTGCGGGCGAGTGAAGGGCGTGTGGTCAACGTTGCTGTCCGGCTGAATGAGCGCGGTGAGGAGCAGGTGCGTGCGGTGCTGGAGTGGGTGAGCGAAGGTTCGTCGCCCCTGCAGACGGCGACCATCTGGCTAGGCCTGTCCAACCCGCTGAAGGTGAGCCTCCTTCCGCCTCAGGGCAAGCGTGTGGTGGCAATTATAGAAAACCACACGGGGGAGGCTCTGTCGGCGACGTTGCAGGTATCGGCGGGTGGACAGCAGGCGAGTGCGCCTGTCACCATTCTGAAGGGACAGCGCGAGGCGATGGTGTCCGTAGAGATGCCGGAGAAACTGCCTGCCGATGTGCGCCTCTCTGCGCAGGTGGTGGACAGCATGGGCACGGTAATGGCGCGTGCGGGAGAGACGCGCTGGGTCGCTCTCGACGTGGTGCGCCCCGACGTGCAGTGGCGCGCGTGGCTGGACGGCGACGCGAACGTGCAGGGCAAGGCGGAGGTGCAACTCGCCGAAGCGCCCGAGCCCGCGCCCACCGGTACGCGCTCTGCCCTGCGGCTGGACTATCGCTTTGAGAAAGGCTGGAAGTTCGCGCAGATGAACCTGCCAGACAACCTGCGAAGCATCGAGGGTAGACCGAAAGCGCTGGGCATGTGGGTGTACGGCGACGGCAGTGGCAACATGCTTCGTTGCCGAATCAGCGACAGCTCGGGACAGACCTTCCAGCCGGATTTCGGCAACATCAACTGGACAGGCTGGCGTTTCGTGACGATGAGGCTGGACGGCGGTTTCCCCGGCTTCTGGGGCGGTCCGAACGACGGGCAGGTGCGCTATCCCATCCGCTGGGAGTCGGTGGTGCTGGTGGATTCCAACCAGCAGAGTGCGGAAAAGGACTGGAGCATTTATGTGACGGGCATCGCGTTGCAGTATTGACGCAGGGCGGAGGGCGAGATGAGTTTTGAAACCTAACCCCCGTCCCCTTCCCTGCGAGGGAAGGGGGGAAACCCTCTCCCCGCGTCGGGGAGAGGACGGGAGAGGGGTTTCAAACGGCTCACCAGGAGGTTCGCCCACCACAGGGTGAGAGGCACAAATCTGGCTGGCGAGCCCCCCTGCCGAGCCGATAGATGACAGGATTACGCCGTATGTTGCCACTCTCACAACAGGAGCGTGAACGTGCCTTTGGCGTGGTATACACCCCTGCGCACATTGTGGACTTCATGGTGCGCCTGGCAGAGCCTCGTGGCGATTCGTGCCGGGTGCTGGAGCCAGCCTGTGCGGACGCGCCCTTCCTGCGTGCGTTCGCTAGAGCATACGGCGTCAGGCATCGGCTGGCTGGAGTAGAGATTGACCGCGAGAGCCTGCAGATTGCCCGTAAAATGCTCCCTTCTGCCAGCTTCGTCGAGGCCGATTTCTTGCTGTGGGAAACCGACGAGCGCTTCGACATTATCATCGGCAACCCGCCGTATGGCATCATCGGTGACAGCTCGCACTACCCGATTCACGTGTTGAAGGAGCGCAAGGCAGACTATCGAGCGCGGTCGCGCACGTGGCGGGGCAAGTACAACATTTACGGCGCGTTCATCGAGCGGGCGGTGAACCTGCTGAAGCCCGACGGCAGGCTGGTGTTTGTGGTGCCTGCTAGCTGGATGGTGCTGGACGACTTCATGCTGTTGCGTCGCTTTCTGGCGCAGATGGGCAGGGTGCATGTTTACTATCTCGGCAGGGTGTTTGCCGGGCGCAACGTGAGCGCGGTGGTACTGGTGCTGGAACGCGGGAAGCGGGGTCTGGTGCTTTATGACGGGATGGACGCGCTTGCTGTGCAGAAAGAACAGTATGCAGGCGAGGTCATCCGTTTCGAGAGCGAGCAGTGGCTGAGGATGGAACGCGAGGGCATCCCGCTAAGCGAGCTCTTTCATATCCACTTCGCCGCGCGCAGCACCGACTTTCGCCAGCATCCTGCGGTGAGGCGGGAACCCGCGCCCGGACTGGTGCCGGTGCTGACCGGGCGCAATCTGAAAGCGGGCTGGATAGACTACGACACCTGCTACTCCGGCTACTGGTTCCCGAAAGAGCGGGTGACCGAACTGCGCCGGTTCTACGGCTTTCCGCATCTGGTGGTGGCGCACACGAAGGGCACGAGCGTGGTGTCGGCGGTGGATGAGAGATGCTATCCGTGGCGCGAGGAGTTCCATCTCGTGCCGAAGATGCAGGTTGACCTCCACGCCATCTGCGACTACCTGAACAGTGAGCAAGTGCAGTGCTATGTGGCTTCGCTATATCGGCACTTCGTGCCGCATCTTACCTCCACCATGCTGAGGCGTCTGCCGATACCGCGCTCGCTGGTTCAGGGGTTCGCATCTGCGCGCACCAGCCACACCTCTGCGACCTGACATCCGCGCCCGTCAATCAGCTCCCACTTGAGGCGCAGAATCCCGTTGCGGGTCGCCGCGGGCGGGATGTCGAACTCCATCACCGACGGCGGCTGAGTGCCCCGAACGGCACCGTGAATCTCGATGCTGTCGTTGGCGACAAGGCGCATGGTGGCACGGAAACGCCCGTTGTAGACCACCCGCAGGCGATAGCGAGCGTTCGGGTCCAGCCCGGTGTAGAGCATCTCCAGCGGCGTGCCGTACAGCGTAGACGCCTGACTGCCCCACGACAGGCGATAGCCCTTCGCCATCGCGCCGAACTCGTCCTGAGCCGAGCGCAGGAATCCGGGGTCTTTCGCCCAACCCTCGCCGCGCACGAGATGCGGTTCCGCCGACGCATTGCCAAGGTCGTCGTAGAAGCCGCCGGGACCGGCGTCCTCCCACCGGGCGATGCGCACCAGCGCACGCGCTTGCTGGTCAGAAGGCAATTGCATGGCTTTGCCTATCTCGTCCAGTATCCAGAAGCGGTTGTTCAGCGGCTCGTCCATTGTGTCCAGCACCGCGCCGCGTTCCACTCCGTCCGCGCGATAGCGCGACACACTCATCTGCATGCCGATGCTTTTCCAGAGCATCTCGCCCAGATTCAGTATCTCCCGCCGCATCGCCTCGATCTCGGGCGTGGTGAATGTTGTGCCGAGGATGTCCTTTGCCTGACGTGCAGATTCCTCCGCGCCCACGCGCTCTGCCTGATCCAGCACTTTCAGCGCATCTGCCTCCTGCTGGCGTTCGCCTTCCAGTCGTGCCTGCACGAACACGTCGTATATGGCGCGGAAATACGCCATCTGCAGACGCCAGTTCGCCTGGCCCTCGCGCCCTAACGCCTGCCAGAGGTGTCTCCACAGGTTCAGCGTGAGGCGGGGGCGGGGATTGCCAAGCAGAACGCCCTGCCAGTTGCGTTCCAGCGCGAGCAGTCCTTCCGCAATATCCTCCGCGAACTCGGTGGAGATGTAGGCGCGGGCATACTCCACCAGCACAGTTCGCACGGCACATCGCGGGTCCCACAGCCTCGCCGACCAGATGGCTTTGTTCACGTCGTCGTTCACGCCCTCCGAGTAGGTGATACACCCGTCGGCAAGGTGCATGAAGAGATTATGGATGTGCGCCTGTGCCATGGGGCGGGGATTGATCGGCTCACGGTTGAGAGTGAGCGCGAACGCCATGTCCCATTCGGGCACGGGATACTGACAGCGCACGCAGTGGGTGATGTCGGGGTATCGGCGCAGTTTGTATCGGGCGGGAACCATCTCGCGCACGCGCTCCATCCGGTCACGAACCCACGGGCCGTACACCACACCCGTCAGCCAGTCGGGTTGCTCTTCGCGCAGGAACCGATAGAAGGCATCCATACGCTCTCGGCTGAAACCCTGCGGAGAGAGCCAGAGTCCTGCGTGTGGGTGTACCCGATGCAGTTCTTCCGCCATCGCCCGCAGGAGAGGGAAGAGCTCTTCCGGAGGCATATCGCCCGGGTCGCCCCCCGGCACGAACACGTGGTCGAGGCGCGGCATGGACTCGAACAGTCGCCGCCTGTCCGCCGCCATTTTCGATATATCGGCGGGTTGACCAGCGGGCGCGTCGGTGTTGGGGAGCCATATCCACACGTCGAGGTCGTATTCGTCCAGCAGGCGCGACAGCCGGACATTCATCTCCCACGGCGGCAACGGCATGATGGATGTGCGCGGTTCGTTCGGGTTCAAGGTGGGGATGAGCTCGATGCTGTTCGCCCCGAACACCAGCAGGTCGCGGATATACTGCTCATACCGCTTCAGATCCCAGGCGTCGTAGGTGTTGGGCAGACTGCGATAGCCCAGCTGATGCCCGCGGATGGGGAAACGCGCGGAGGTGGAGACCAGCCTGCCTGGCGACTGGTTCGGAAGCCACGCCCGTTCCCGCTCGGTATGAAGCCACCTCAGCAGATGGCCCACTGCGAATAGCACAGCACGCCCACAGTTACCTACCAGCCATAGACGCGGAGCGCGCGGGGACGGGGACTCCAGAAAGAGCGTATAGCCCTCGGCACCGGCGGGTGGAGGTTCTGCACCGCGGGGCAGGCGCAGTCCATCCGGCAGGCGTTCCGGATGCGCGATGATGACGGCTGGCACACCCTCTCGTGGTGACCGTTCGACCTGCCAGACCAGGCCAGCACGCCGTCGCACCTCGTCTTTCAAGAAAGTGACCGCTTTGCGTTCCGCCCGATGCGCATCGCCTGCGCTCACAATGACAGCACGGGAGAAATCGAAATCCATGAGCAATCACCTCTACAGGTGATTTTCGCCACCGCGAGGGTCCGTCCTTTGGCGTAGCCATCGGGCACACCGGCGGGTGGTCCTGCCCGTTTATACCCTTGTTATGCTCGGCGAATGCGGGGAATCTCATGTCAATATTGTCATGCTGAGGCGCGAGCCGAAGCGCCTCCGAGATTCTTCGCTTCGCTCAGAATGACATAAAATGAACGGCAGGATGACATAAAACCCGTGTCATTGCGAGCCTGCCTTCGGGCAGGCGACGCTATCCCCTGCGAGTCGCGGTAGTCGTGGGAGATTGCTTCGTCGCGGTGGCGTCATTTGAAAACATCCACAGGCGTTTTCAACACGGGCAAGATGCCCCGTGCTACTTGTTTTCAGACGTACTGCCACGGGTCTTCACGCAGGAAATCGGACGATGTCAAGATAATCCTTGCCGTACGTGGAGGGAATAGCCAGAGATTGACCGCAGGAAAGACAATCGTCCTCGATACGACCGACCGCAAGGCGCTGGCGCTGATTGTGGCGGTAGTGTTGTTCACCCTGTTACCGTACCTCTTCGGGGCGTGGCTGGCGCTGGGGCGTACATACTTCTGGATTAACCACAACATCGACGATAACTGCGTCTACCTCGCCTGGATAAGGCAGGCGATGGAAGGGCACTTTTTCTTCGAGAACCGTTTCACCAGCGACCCGCAACCGCGCCTGTCCGCGAACCTGTTCTTCTGGACACTGGGCACGCTCGCCCGAATCACGCATCTACCGGTGCTCTTGCTGTTCCATCTGGCAAGGATGGGTCTGGGGGTGGTGTGGCTGTGGACGTTCTGGCTACTGCTAAAGCGGTTACTGCCGGAGGGAGCGCGCCTGCCTGCGCTGTGGCTCGCCTGCGTGTCTTCGGGGCTGGGGTGGCTCTTCTGGAAGGATGAAGGTGGTGGTGCCCCCATCGACGTCTGGCAGCCTGAGGCGTTTACTTTTCTGTCGCTATATCTCAACCCGCTGTTTGTGGTGGGCACTCTGCTGATGACCGCCTGCATGTACGACCTGTGGCGCACGTGGCAACAGCGGGAGTGGAAGTATGCCGTGCGCGCGGGGGTGTGGGCGCTGCTGGTGGGAAACATTCATTCCTACGATGTGGTGCAGGTGGCAGTGGCGTGGCTGGCTTTTCTGGTGACGGTGGCGATTGCTGAGCGGCGCATCGACCGGCAGATATGGCTCATGAGCCTTACCGCGGCACTTATCGGTTTGCCCAGCGTGGCGTATCAGTACTGGCTGTATCGTATCGACCCTGTGTTCCGCCATCGTGCCGATGTACCTACTGAGGCGCCTCCAGAATGGCAAGTCCTGTTCGGCTACTTGCCTCTGGCAATGCTCGCCGTCATGATTGTCGTGTTGCGCAAGAGAGAAGGAAAACAACATCGGCATCCATTCATATTTTTGGCTACTTGGGCGGTGATTGGGGTCTGCCTGCAGTATCTGCCTCGCATTCTGGGCACTCTTGGTCTCGACCTGCCGATGAAGTTCGAGCGTAAGATGGTGATGGGGGCGCATCTGCCGCTGTGTGCGCTGGCGGGGTGGGGGCTGTGGCTGGCGGTGCGTCATCTGCACCCGCGCCGTGCCGTGCTGATAATGGCGATGGTCATCGCGCTCACAACGCCCAGCAACGTCCGCTGGCTGATCCGCGACGCGCAAAACCTTATCCGCAACATGGCGAACACGGGGATGCACCGCACCTACATGGAGCCGGAGGAATGGGAGGCGATACAATGGTTGGCGCAGAATACCCAGCCCGAAGAGGTGGTGCTGACGTTTCCGTCCTTTGGCGTATTCGTGCCGGCGTTCGCGGGCAATCGCGTGTACGTGGGGCACTGGGGCGAGACGCCGCAGTTTGCCGAACGGTTGCGCGAAGCCCTGCGCTTTCTGGACGCCCGCAGAGACGACGCGGAGCGTTACGACCTCCTGCGCCGGTCGGGAGCAAGATACATTGTGGCTTTCTCGCCGGAGATGGAGGGCTGGTTCGGGGTGCCCCTGCGCGATTTTGTCAGCCAGCCGCTGGCGGGAACGGAGGTGGTCTTCCGCAACCGGCTGGTGGTCATTCTTCGCGTGACTAACCCACCCCCAGCAGAGTAGCCGTCACGGGAAGCACCAGCACGGTCAACAGCGTGCCCAGCACAATCACCAGTGTCGCCAGCTGGTGGTCACAGCCGTAGCGTTCGGTGATAACTGCGTTCACCATGGCGCTGGGCATCGCGGATTGCGTCACGGCGACCCAGCGCGCCACGCCCTGCACACCCAGCCAGCCTGTCGCCAGCCACATCAGGTAAGGGAACAATGCCATCTTCACCACGATAATCAGCGCCATCGGCAGGTAGTAGCGGTTGGCGCGGAGGTGGGCCGGCTCGAGCATCAGCCCTAACGACAGCAGAACGAGCGGTACCGTCGCCCCTGCCACCAGGTCTGCCGCATGGACGATGAAGCCGGGGATAGGTATCTGCAGGGCGTTAATGACGAGCGTACCCATCAGCACGAGGAAGGTGGGCGTGGTGAAAAAGGTGAGCATCTCACGCCAGCGCGCGTCGTGTTTGGTGCCGAAGTGCATGGCGACCGCGATGCCGACGGTGTAGATGGGCAGAGCCATGCTGAACTGGTCGTACACGACTGCTGACGCCATGGCACCCTCGGTCTTACCGAAAATCGCCTGCACCACCGGGTAGCCCAGAAAGCCGGTGTTTCCATAGACAGCGGTGAGCAGGAACGTGCCGATAAGCGGAGGGGGGAACTTCAGGAATCGCGCAGGCACATATAACACTGCCATCAACAGCACCTGCAGTACGGCGAACAGCCATGCGGCGTGAATCATGTCGGGCGTGACCCGCTGGCGGTACAGGGCGTGGAAGACAAAAGCGGGCAGGGTCACATCCAGTATCAGCCGGTTGATGACCCCGGTATCGCTGTCGCGCAGTATCCCTCGCCGTTTCAGCAGGTAGCCGGTGAACAGCACCAGAAACAGCGACAGCACCACCCGAAAAACATTCAAGAGCTACGCTTCCTCCAGCTCCAGCAGGCTTTCCTCACCCTCGCGCCCGTCGTGGCAGGGTTGCGGCTCTACCTGCACGGGCATCGCCGCCGCTGCGCTCTCGTCGTCCGACCAGCGTCGGTGTCCGCTTTTGTCCAGCGCAGATTTAACCAGTCCCACGAACAGCGGGTGCGGGCGGTTGGGACGTGAGCGGAACTCGGGATGGAACTGTGTCGCCATGAAGAAGGGATGCCCGTCCAGCTCGATAATCTCCACGAGCCGGTAGTCGGGAGACACGCCGGAGAAGACCATGCCGTATTCGGACAGTCGCTCGCGATACTCGTTGTTCACCTCGTAGCGGTGGCGATGACGCTCGTACACCACCGCGTCCCGATACAGCCGCGCCGCGCGGGTGCGCTGCATGATCCGGCACGGATACGCCCCCAACCGCATGGTCGCGCCCTTGTCCGCAACCTCTTTCTGCTCCGGCAGGAGGTGGATGACGGGGTAGGGGGTGTTCGGGTCTGCCTCCTCCGTGTGCGCGCCGTGCAGTCCGCAGGCGTTGCGGGCAAACTCCACCACCGCCATCTGCAAGCCCAGACACAGCCCCAGGAACGGCACTTTGTGCTCACGAGCGTAGCGGATGGCGGCGATTTTGCCCTCCAGCCCTCGCACGCCGAAACCGCCCGCCACGATAATGGCGTCAAAGCCCTTCAGATGCTCATCCACGCTGGCGACCTTCTCCAGCCCTTCCGAGTCGATCCAGCGGATGTTCACCCGCGCATTGTTGGCGATGCCGGCGTGCTTCAGCGCCTCGGCGATGGAGATGTAGGCGTCGCCGTTGCCGGTGTACTTGCCCACCACCGCCACGTAGAGGTTGTAGCGCGGGCGCTTCATCACTTCTACCATCTTGCGCCACTCTTCGAGGTCGGGCGGGTTGTTGGGCAAGCCGAGCCGTCGCACCACCAGGTCTGCCAGCCCCAGCTCCTCGAGGCGGAGAGGAATCTCGTAGATGGTCTCGGTGTCCATCGCCTCGATGACCGCCTCTTTCTCCACGTCACAGAAGAGCGAGATTTTCTCCTTCATCTCATCGGAGATGGGCACCCGCGTCCGGCACACCAGCACATCGGGCTGAATGCCGATTTCGCGCAGTTTGATGACGCTGTGCTGGGTGGGTTTGGTCTTCACCTCACCCCACGGACCCACAAACGGGATGAGCGTGACGTGGATATACATCACGTTCTCCGCGCCCGCGCGCTTCTTGAACTGCCGGATGGCTTCGAGGAAGGGCAAGCCCTCGATATCGCCCACAGTGCCTCCGATCTCGGCGATGACCACATCGGCGTTATGCTCTTTGCCCACCAGCACGATACGGTCCTGAATCTCGTTGGTGATGTGGGGGATCACCTGCACGGTCGCGCCGAGATAATCGCCCCGCCGCTCTTTGGAGATGACTGCGTTGTAGATATTGCCGGTGGTGACGTTGGAGTGGCGCGTCAGGTCGACGTCCATGAAGCGCTCGTAATGCCCGAGGTCGAGGTCGGTTTCCGCGCCGTCGTCGGTCACGAACACCTCACCGTGCTGGTAGGGGTTCATGGTTCCCGCGTCCACGTTGATATAGGGGTCGAACTTGAGAGGCGCCACTTTGAACCCACGACTGCGAAGCAACCGACCGAGGCTGGCGACGGTGATGCCTTTGCCGATCGATGACACCACGCCGCCCGTAACGAAGATGTATTTGGTCATGGTGATCCCCCAGAACGAGATTTCAGGAGTTGCGCAGGGCAATGCGCCGTGCCCTTCGTATTTATATCATGAAAGGCGAGCTGTTGGCAAGGCGGGTGCAGATGGCAGAGGAACGGATACCGCGATATATCGTCTGGAGCACCGATCACGTCGACCTCTCGGACGAGTGGCAGAGGAAATGGTATATCCGTCAGGTGCTGATGCACGGGCGGGCGGAGGACGTCGCCCGTCTGGACTGGGATGAGATCGAGCGCCTGTTGTCCGAACTCGACCTGCCCCCCGACCTGCATCGCCTGTGGGAGACCTACTTCCATGCTCGAAAAGCCTCCGGAACCGCACGGGATACTGAACCTGTATCGGCGCGTGTACCGGGCTTGCATCGGGGAGCCATCTGGATGAGCCCGGACTTCGATGAACCGTTGTCGGAAGAGTTCTGGGCAGGAACTGAATGAAATTACTTCTCTTCAGGTTACCTGGTGACTGCGCACAAAAGCTGCCGCCCTCTGCAACGCCTCGCGCACGGCAGGCGTCCACTTCTCTTTCTCCAGTGAGGCATCCTGTACCGCCCCCCGAAACGCAGTAAGGTCGTCGATACCCAGCCGCTCCTGCAGGGCGCGCACCGCGCGCCCCGTCATGCCGGGCAGGTTCAGCAGTTCCTGTACCCCTTCCGGAACCTGCTGTTTCACCCGCTCCAGCGCAGGAAAGGTGCCCTCCGTGAGGTACTGGCGCACCTTCTTGTCCACCGCCTCTCCGATATGCGGAAGGTCGCGCAGGGCGTTTCGGGCGACCACTTCTTCGACCGGCTCGTTGAGCGACTCGATAGTTTCCGCGGCGAGGCGATAAGCACGCACCTTGAAGGCGTTTTCGCCCTGCCACTCCAGCGCGTTTGCCAGAAAGCGAAACACGTTCGCCAGTTCGCGGTTGAGGTGCATTTCACAATGCCTCCTCGCGCTCGGTTCGCATCGATTCGTATCGCGCCTGTGCCTCCACGCGCACCGCGCCGCTACTCGTGCTGGATTCCGCCAGCACACGCTGGATGTCCAGCGATGCCGGGGGAGGGAACTCGGCAAGGAACATCTCCAGCTCGCGCTCGATGGCGTAAGGCGCGTGCACGTTCGCGCTGACTGGCGAGCTGATGTTGTGCTGCAGGATGAGGTCGTTCACGCGGCGCATCAGGCGCATGAGGCTCTGCAGGATGTTCGCATACCAGTCAGTGAAGGCGGGCTTCTCAACGCGCAAAGGATACTCCATCGCCACTCGTCGGCGGAGTACCTGAATGGCTTCCCGCGCCATCACGATTTCGCGGTCGGTCTGCGCCCATTCAGGGAGGATTTCGGCGTTGTGCAGGATGGTGGCGGCGATGCGCAGGTGGGGCGGAACCAGCCACTGCGGGTCGATCTCCAGCGGCTGTCCTTTGCCGGGCAGGTTGTCGAATTTGCCCTCTTCCATCGCCTCGGTGATTTTGCGCTCGGCGATAATCTCAAACGCCCTGCTGATGTCGTATTCCGGCATCCTCGTCTCCTGTTACGCCAGTGACTGTGCTATCTCTGCCAGGGGAGGCTGTTCCCAGAACCACTCTACCCTCAGTCGCAAGCCTTCTATCGCCGCGCTTTCGTATTCCCCTTGCTCGGCGTGCATTTTCAGCATATACCTGCCATCGTCGCCCAGAACATAGAACTCCGCGCGGCGTTGCTTCGGGTCTACCAGCCAGTATTCGTGCACGCCACCCTGCTCGTACTCGGAGAGCTTCTGAACCCTATCCCTGTGCTCGCTTTCGGGGCTGACAATCTCCACCACCAGGTCTGCGGGCCCCTCCAGATGCGTTTCTGTCAGCCGATCGAGGTGTTCGCGCCTCACAAACAGGATGTCTGGTGCGCGTCCGGGCAGATCGGGAGCGGTCTTCATCTGAAACGGCTCGCTGAACACCTCTCCCAGCTGTCGCGAGGATACAAAGAAATGCAGGAGGCTGAGTAGAAACGTATGTAGCCGACTGTGTTCCCTCGATACAGGACTCATCAAAATGACCTCTCCGTCCTCCCATTCCGCCCAGGTGTCCTCGTCCAGCCATTGCAGGAACTGTTCATAGGACAGCTTCTCTTTCGGCTCGGGGCGTGGTTGTTCGAGCAGGTGTTGTGCCATGCTTGTTCACCTCGCCCTCATTATAGCACAGTGCGGGGCGGGAATAAAAAGGGGGATGCCCCGAAGGGCATCCCCGGATGGGGGTGTTGCCTGTCTCGCCTCACGCAGCGCGTGGTAGTGCTGTGCCGGTGGTTTCCTCGTCAAGCCTGAACTTCTGCACGATCTGCTGTAACTGCATTGCCATCGCGCTGAGCTCCTGCGAGGCTGCGGTCACCTGCTGTGCAGAGGCGCTGATCTCCTGTGCGCTGGCGGCGGCTTCTTCGCTGACCGATGCCACCGTGGAGATAACATCCGCCACCTGCTCGGCATGGGTGCTTATCGACTGCACCGCGCTGGCGTTCTGTTCCGCAGCGACGCGCACCGACGACACAGATGCCAGCACCTGTTGCACGCTTGCCGACATCTGCTGAGCGATGGCAGTTACGCCCTCCACTTCGCTTGCCACTGTCTGAGCCGCCTGCACAATCTGTGCCAGCGCTTCGTTCGCCTCGGTGCTGCGCGAGAAGCCCATCTCCACCTCACGGCTGGTCTTCTCCATGGCTTCCACCGCCTGCTGGACGCCATGCCGCACGCTGGCAATAAGCTCACCGATCTCTTTGGTGGACGATGCCGCCTGCTCGGCAAGTTTGCGCACCTCGTCCGCGACGACGGCAAACCCGCGACCATGCTCGCCAGCGCGAGCTGCCTCGATCGCCGCGTTGAGAGCCAGCAGGTTGGTTTGCTCGGCGATCTGCTCGATGGTCTCCACGATAGCGCCGATTTGCTGACCGAGCCGATCCAGCTCCTTGACGCGTTCGGCAGAAACCACCGCTTGCTCCTGAATACGGCTCATGGTCTGGATGGTTTCCTGAACCGCCTGTCCGCCAGACTGAGCAACGGCCGCGGCTTGCTGAGCCGAAGCCGACATCTGCTGGGCGCTTCGGGCGACCTCTTCCACCGCCTTCGCCGCCTGTTGCATACCCAGCTCCGCTTCCGATGCCGCTTCTTTCTGGGCTTCACTGCCCGCGCGCACCTGCTGGATAGCAGATTCGAGCTCGTCCACCGCCTGAGCCGCCTCGGTGGCATGTCGGGCGAGCTGTTCGCTTCCCTTTGCCACATCCTGCGTGCCGCGACTGCTCTGCTCCGTGGCGGCGGTGAGCTGCTGGCTGGTGGATGCCAGTGTCGCGGAGGCATCTGCCAGCTGGCGGGTGGTCTGCTGGAGGCTGGTGATCATCGCACTGAATGCCTGACCCAGCTCGTCCCTTTCCGAGCGGGGATTCACCTTCACGGTAAGGTCGCCTTCAGCCATGCGTCGCGCCACCTGCGCCATGTCCTGCATGTACGCCAGCATCTTGCGGAACGCTTCCGCCAGCACCCCGGTCTCGTCCGCGCTACGGTGCTCGATGCGCTGGTTGAGGTTGCCTTCGGCGATGGCGGATGCCACGTGCACCATCTGCGTAAGCGGTCTCGCTACCGAGCGTCCGAAGCGCAGCAACACTGCAGATGCGGCGAGCGATACGATGATACCGGCTATCAGGAATGTCCACAGCATCTGGCGCCTGCCCGCCGCAAGACGCTGAAACGCTGCACCGAAATCGTCCTCGTACGCGGACACGCCAATTACCCAGTCCCATGGCGCGTAGTAACTCACCAGGGCAACTTTCATGCGCGGTTTGCTTTCGCCCTGATTCTTCCAGGGATAGCGCATCTTGAAGGACTCGCCGGGCTTAAGCTCGATGGCTCGGTTTACCATCTCCTGAATGAAGAGGCGTCCGTCCGAGTCCTTCGCCTCCCAGATATTCTCGCCGTCGCGCTTGCCGTCTTTGGATATGATGTAGTGTCCGCGCTGGTCTCCCTTTCCGCCAAGCACGAAGACGTAGCCGTCTTTACCGACGCGGATGCCCATGATGGCTTTGCGCACGGCGTCTACACTTTCGGTCTTAACGCCCGTGTACAGCATGCCAACGATGCGTCCGGAGGCGTCGCGGATTGGCTCGTAGGCGGTGACGTACCAGGCGTCTACCACGAACGCCACGCCCCGGTAAGGCTCTCCCCGCAGGACGGCAGACACCACCGGGTTCGGCGTGCCGTCCGGGTTAATGGCGGGGATATAGGTGCCGATCGCGCGCTGACCTTCCTTGTTGATGACATTGGTGGCGACGCGAAGCATGTCGCCCTGCGCGTTCATGCGCTGGAAGATGGTGCACGTACCGCCGACGAGCGACCGCACTCTATCCACCACCGGAACAGGTGCGTTCGGGTCTTTCACCTGTCCCAGCCAAGTGCCTCCTACCATCATGCGCGGCAGGGTGACGGTTTGTGCCTGCTTGGTGAACTGGTTGACGGCGGTCCACGTCACCGGCTCTGGCGCGAAGGTGAAACCTCCGGCGCTGTTCGCCACGTGCCAGGCGACTTTCAGGTTGTGTTCTACCACCTGCCGGAGCAGGGCGTCCTGCGAAGCGACCATCTGGTAGGTGGTTTCTGCTACGTGTCTCAGGTCCGAGTCGACCAGCTTCTCGACCTCTACCTGTGCCTTCGCACTGAATGCGCCACTCTGCCATGCGGCAGTAACAATGAGGGTGAGGGTGAGCGTTATCACCGCCCCCACACCTAACAACACGAACTTCGTGCTGATGTTGCGAATCTCTGGAATCTTCATCCGGGACCATTCCTCCTCGGCGTCTCAGAATTTGCGGGTGGTCTGCAGGTAGAACCATTCGGTGGCATCGGCGAAGCCACTGTTGGTTTCTCTCACGAACCGCCCGGGAAGGAACCGAGCATAGCCTGCGGATACCTGCAGGTTGCTGGACAGCGCGTAGTTCACGGTGAAGTTGATCTCGGTGCCCACTTCCGTGCCAGCAGAGCCGGTGGCGTCGCGTAGAGGCTTGCCGTCCGCGCCTTTTACCGGTATTCCCCCGCCGCTGTACCAGTAATCCCTGGCATCTGCGAGACGGTTCAGGTGGATGTCCGCCGTATACTGCAGGCGACTGGACGGCGCGCCTGCTATCCCGATGCGCCACGCGCTCATGTTGCGCCAGCCCTGCAGTCCCATCCTGCCACATATGGCGAATGTGGTGCCGAAGAACTGGTCGAAGGTGTGCAGGTTGGAGCCATCGGGGTTGCCTCCGCTGGCGAAGTCACGCTGGATCAGCAGTTTCGTGTTCTTCACGCCGGGCAGGGCATACTCGATACGCGCCCAGTAGCCCCACGCCCTCAAGTCCTTGTCGCCCACCGTGCCGTTTTGTAGAACTGCCTCCGCGCTCAGTTTAATGCGCTTGCCCAGCTGGACGACAGGGCGAGCTCCCACGGCTGTTATGCGCTGTTGCACGCCAGAGGCGATGACCTCCTTCCGCAGAAGATAAACATCGGATTGCCATCGCGTCGACGGCGTGATGGTCGCATAAATGCCGTACAGCAGCGGATGTGTGGTGCTGGTGGGGAACATGCCGGGCCTGCCATACAGGATGTCCGCCTGCCAGATGGAGCCCTTGATGCCCAGCCGAACGGCATCCCACGTGTAGCCGATGTTATCCCAGTTGGACAGGATGAGCAGGCGGTAGTCGCCGTAACCCAACTCCTGTCTGCCGACGCGCAGAGACAGGTTGTCCTGCCCGTAATCGAAGTAGGCCTGCTGGAACCCGCTTTTCTCCTGCGATCCACAGCTACCGTTCAGCCGGTTGCGCCGGTATGAATGTTGCAGGCGTGCAAACACACGCGTGTTGTCCGCCGGTTTGAGGGACAGATTCAGGCGCACCCGACTGAGCTCGTCCTGAGGGTCCTTGTGGTTGACGGCGCAGAAGTCGGTGCTTTCACGGCTCTCGTAGCGCAGTCGCCACTCGGCGTTGATGTCGTACGTTGGTGAACCGGGGGACGACTGCCCTGCGCTGGCAGATAGCAACCCCCCGGGCACGCCGACCACAATGGCAGCGGTCAAAGTGGCAAAAAACAGACGCATATCCATCCTTCCTCCTTCTGAGTCTGGCTGCACGACCCCTCTGTGAAAACGCTGCAGGTATGGCGGTCGCGCGGTACGGAGCACACCGCGTGAGTATCCTCGTCCAATTATTCGGTTATTATCGGTAACCGCTTTAGAGTATTTTTGTGTCTCGTGCTACAATATGTAACAGCATGATGATCTGCGGTGTTTTCCATCCGTAATCGGGTTCCTGCCTGGGACCAGAGACAGCATGTCAGGCAGGATTCCGTCTTCAGGTTGAAAAACAGGACATCAGAAAGCCCGAAACGAACTGCATCGACATCAGGTCAATCCGGAGGAGGTAGCAGAGTATGTCGCAGAGGATGGACAGGCGCACCTTTTTGAAGGGGGCTGCCATAGGTGGTTTCAGCTTCCTCTTCCTGCGCGACAGCCGGATGGTGTTTGGCTTCCCGCAAAACGAGAAGTTGAACATCGCCATGATCGGCGCGGGCGGCAGAGGACGCGGCAACCTGGACGGCGTGCTGAGCGAGAACATCGTCGCATTGTGTGACGTGGACGAACGACTGGCTCACAGCGCGCGTCAGGCAGTGCCGAACGCCAAGTTCTTCTTCGATTTCCGCAAGATGCTGGAGCAGATGCGCAACCAGATCGACGCGGTGGTGGTCAGCACTCCTGACCACACCCATGCGGTAGCCGCCGCGATGGCGATTCGCATGGGCAAGCATGTGTATTGCGAAAAGCCGCTGACGCGCACGGTGTGGGAGGCTCGCCAGCTGCGTGACCTTGCCCGCCGCTACAAAGTGGCGACCCAGATGGGCAATCAGGGAACCGCATCGAACGAACTGCGTCAGGGGGTGGAGGTTCTGCAATCCGGCGTGCTGGGCAAGGTGACGGAGATTCACGTATGGAGCAACCGACCAGTCTGGCCTCAAGGGCTCAGCCGACCGAAAGAGGAAATGGTCATTCCTGACGGGCTCGACTGGGAGCTCTGGCTGGGTCCTGCTCCCAAGCGACCGTATCACGAGGCGTATCACCCGTTCAAGTGGCGCGGGTGGATCGACTTCGGCACAGGCGCCATCGGCGACATGGCTTGCCACACCATGAACATGGCGTTCTGGGCACTGAACTTGCGCGACCCCGTCTCCATTGAGGCGGAAACGTCGGGGGTGAACGGCGAGACCTTCCCGACATGGTCTATCGTGCGCTACGAGTTCCCCCAGCGCGGCGACCTGGCTCCGTGTAAGCTTGTGTGGTACGACGGCGGGCAGAAGCCGCCAGCCGAACTGCTGATGGGCGAACAGATGGCGGAAAGCGGCTTGCTGATCATCGGCAGTGAGGGACGGCTCTACAGCCCCGGCGATTACGGTACGCCGTTCGTGCTCCTGCCGCGCGAGAAGTTCGCCGATTACCAGCCGCCGGCGCCTTCCATCCCGCGCTCGCCCGGACACCATCAGGAATGGATCAACGCCTGTAAGGGTGGACCACCGGCGATGTCTAACTTCGACTACGCTGCGGCGTTGACCGAAACCGCCTTGCTTGGCAACCTTGCCATTATCAGCGGCGAGCGCATCAACTGGGATGCCCGCCGGATGAGGGCGGTGAACAGCCGCAAGGCGAGTGAGCTGGTTCGCCCGGTGTATCGCAAGGGCTGGACGCTGTAAGGCAAAAAGAGGGCAGAGGTAGGGGGGACTTACCTCTGCCCGTCGTACGCTCGGGTGACGCGGAGAAAGCTTGACAGACTCGGGGAATGCACTGTATAATAAGAACGCAAGATGCGGGGCGCCATCGTCTAGAGGTTAGGACGACGGGTTTTCAGCCCGTAAACCGGGGTTCGATTCCCCGTGGCGCTACCATTTCCGGTGCCGAGGTGGCGGAACTGGTAGACGCGCACGTTTGAGGGGCGTGTGCCGCAAGGCGTACGGGTTCAAGTCCCGTCCTCGGCACCAGCGCGAGGTGGGCGATTAGCTCAGTGGTAGAGCGCCTCGTTCACACCGAGGAGGTCAGTGGTTCAAGTCCACTATCGCCCACCATCATCAGGTAGCACCTCTGTCTCCTCCTCTGGTCGCTTCTCGAAACAGGATGCAGGAAACGCCGCAGGCATACGGGAATATGTTAACGGCTTGACCGCATGGTGAACCGGTTAATATCACTATCCGAGGTATCCTGCGCCATGAGTTTGTTCCAAACGGAATACGGCTACTTCTCTGCAGAAGGCAACGAGTACGTTATCACCCGACACGACACCCCTATGCCCTGGATAAACGTCATCTCCAACGGCGACTACGGGCTGGTGGTGTCGCAGGTCGGTAGCGGATACAGCTGGCGCACCCATGCCAGCATGAACCGGCTTACCCGCTGGGAGCAGGACCTCGTGCGCGACCGCTGGGGCAAGTACCTCTACCTGCGCGATGCCGAAACGGGTGAGTTCTGGAGCGCCACCTGGCATCCGTGCGCGGGCAAACTGCAGGACTACCGGGTACGGCATGGCTGGGGATATTCTGTTTTCGAAGCACGGCATGGCGCCATCGTCAGCACGCTGACCATGTTCGTACCGCTGGAGGACCCGTGCGAAGTATGGCTTCTGCGCCTGCGTAACGATGGCACATCGCCCCGCCGTTTGCAGGTGTTTTCCTACCTCGAATGGCTGCTTGGTACCGCGCCCGACTGGCATCGCGAGTTCCGACGCCTGTTCATCGAAACGCGCTATCAACCCGACGCGGGCGCCCTGCTGGCAACCAGCGTGATGTGGGACATCCCCGGACGGGGCAGGGCACACTGGAACACCGACTGGGAGTATGTGGCTTTCCACAGCGCATCCGTTCCGCCTGCGGGCTTCGACGGCGACAAGAGGGCGTTTCTCGGACGATACCGCGACCTCGACGCTCCTCAGGCGGTGGTGGAAGGCAGGTCGTTCCACACGCAGGGGCGGTGGGGAGATGCTATCGGTAGCCTGCAGGTGGTGGTGGAGGTGCCTCCGGGCGAGTCGGTGGAGCTGGCGTTCGTGCTGGGAGCCGGCAATGACACAGCACATGCTATATCGCTGGCGCAGAAGTATCGCCATCTGCCCTCGGTGCATCAGTCGCTCGTGCAGGTGCAGGCGTTCTGGAAAGACCTGCTTGGCGGCTTGCGCGTGGACACCCCAGACGAAGCGGTCAACCTCATGGCGAACGGCTGGCTGGCGTATCAGGCGGTCGCATGTCGGCTGTGGGCACGCACGGCGTACTATCAAACCGGCGGCGCGTACGGCTACCGCGACCAGCTACAGGATAGCCTCGTGTGGCTCCTGCTGGGACAACCCGAGCGAACACTGGAGCAGATCCGCCTTCATGCCTCGCATCAGTATCAGGACGGCACTGTTCTGCACTGGTGGCATCCCATCGCCGAGCAGGGACTGCCGTCGAGCTATAGTGACGACCTCCTCTGGTTGCCATTCGTGGTGCTGTATTACGTGCAGGAGACGGGCGACCTGGCATGTCTGGAGGAAACCATTCCCTTCTTCGACGGCGGTTCGGCAACCCTGCTGGAGCACTGCTTGAGGGCGTTCGAGAAGGCACTGAGCCGTCGCAGTGAACGGGGGCTTCCGCTGATCCTTCAGGCGGACTGGAACGACGGACTGAACGCCGTAGGCATCGAGGGCAGGGGAGAGAGCGTCTGGATGGCGCACTTCCTGCACTATCTGCTGACCCGCTGGGCACAACTGCCCGCGTTGGACGAACCCACACGCTCCCGATTTCAGCGCGAGGCAGAGGCACTGCGCGAGGCGGTGAACCGCTATGGCTGGGACGGCAGGTGGTACTGGCGAGCCACTACCGATTCTGGCAGGGTAATCGGGTCGGTACAGAACGAACAGGGACGTATCTTCCTGAACGCACAGACGTGGGCGGTGTTGAGCGATACGGCTCCTGCCGACCGCGCCGAGCAGGCGATGCAATCCGTGCGGGAGCATCTCTACACCGACTACGGTGCGCTTCTGCTGGCACCGGCGTATCGCACGCCCGACCCCGAAATCGGCTACCTCTCCCGCTATGCACCTGGCACGCGGGAGAACGGCGGTGTCTACTCGCACGCAGCGTGTTGGGCGGTTCTCGCCGAGCGGAAACTGCACGGTGTTGATTCCGCATACCACCTGTGGCGCAGTTTTTGTCCACCGGTGCGCGGTATGGAGCCGGAACGCTACGCCGCCGAGCCATACGTCATGCCGGGCAACGTCGACGGCCCGGACTCGCCAACCGAAGGCAAAGGGGGCTGGACGTGGTATACCGGCTCCGCCGCCTGGTATCTGCGGGCGCTGGTGGACGGTGTGCTGGGTGTGATCGCTACTTCAGACGGACTGCGCGTCGAGGCAGAATTGCCCGATGGCTGGAAGCAGTACCGCATCCAGAGGCGGTTTCGTAGCGCGACTTACGACATTACCGTGCGCTATGCCGAGCCCGGGGAATCTCCCGGTTGTCTGGTAGACGGCGAGCTGTGGGATGGAGACATCCTGCCGGTGTTCGAACCGGGAACGACGCACTGGGTAGACATCGTTCTGAGGTCTGACAGGCGAGATACCCGAGATTCGGAAGCCTGCTCGAAGTCTGAGGCTGTTTGAAAAACATGATCTGGAGGGCGAACCTCCTGGTGAGCCAGTTGAAACCCCTCACCCAACCTCTCCCCGGCGCAAGGAGAGGAGTTCGCTCCCCTTCCCTCGCAGGGAAGGGGGCAGGGGGTTCGGTTGCATTCGCCACCGGCTCGGCGGGGGTTGCTCGCCCTCCAGCCTACGCACCCTTTCCCGTCATGCTGAGGCGCAAGCCGAAGCATCTCAGAGATTCTTTGCTTCGCTCAGGATGACAGAAAGTGAAGAATAGAGTGACATAAAACGTGGTATGATTGCGAGCCTGCGCCAGCAGGCGAAGCAATCCCCTTGCGGATGGCGGTAGTCGGATGGGATTGCTTCGTCGCTTCGCTCCTCTCAAGGAGACGGGAGATGCATAGGGAGATTGCTTCGTCGCTTCGCTCCTCGCAATGACACGGGCGTCGGGGGCAATTCCAAACACCCCCCCTGCGCCTCTTGACAATGAGTATGTAGATATGCTAATCTTTTCACGGTCAACAGGATGAGCCACTCTCAGGAAGGAGAACAACCGCATCCGCCCCTCGCCCTTCTTCCCTGACTGCATTTCACCGCGTTGACTGCTCGCACTTTTTGGCAGGAGGAGGCTTTCTGCAATGACCAACATCACGCGCTTCTTTACCCTTGCGCTGGCGATGCTGTTCATCTGCACAACAAGCGTCCTGGCGCAACAACCCTTCACCTATCAGGGAATGCTTCGGGCATCGGGAATGCCCGCCAACGGCAACCACGACTTCCAGTTCAGCCTGTGGACTGCCGCCACCGGCGGGTCACAGGTGGGTTCTGCCTTAACCATCACGAACGTGAACGTGGTCAACGGGCTGTTCAGCGTGGAGCTGGACTTTGGCAACGTGTGGGAGGGCAGTGACCGGTATCTGCAGATAGCGGTTCGGGTATCTGGCGTGGGTTCGTATGCCGTGCTCAGTCCTCGCGTTCCGGTGAACCGTGCACCGTACAGCCAAACGGCGTATATGGCGTTGACGGCGCCGTGGAGCGGACTATGGGGTATTCCTCCGGCATCTGGCGATGTGTCTGGAACGTATCCGAGCCTGTCGGTGGTGGGCTTGCAGGGTCGTTCGGTTGCCGATGCGGTGCCGGGTGCGGGTCAGGTGCTGAAGTGGGACGGCACGGCGTGGGTTCCCTCTGCCGACCTGACCGACCAGCTGTGGCAGGAGTCGGGTTCAAGCATTTACTACAACTCAGGCAATGTGGGGATTGGCACTGCCAGCCCGAGTGCTCGCCTGCACGCGCGGGGGTCCCCCGGCAACCGGACTACCGTCATCATCACTGGCGAGGGTGGGCAGTACCGCAACCCTGCTGAATGGCCTCCAGGCTGGGGAGGCGGGCTGGCGACCTGGGACATACTGTGCTCTGGTGTGAGTGTGTCTGGGTCCATTGTGTCCGGGTCGTTGGGGATCGGGATTTCGCCTGGATACAGACTGCATGTGATCGGCAACGCAGTGACCACCCTCGCTCGGTTTATCAACTCCAGCACTGATGCGGATGGATTTGGGATTCAGATCGAAACATCAGGGAGGCGAGGTTACGGAGTATTTGCGATAGCGCACAGTACCTCGGGCAGAGGTGTGGTAGGCTTAGCGGACGCTACCAGTGGACAAACCTTCGGCGTATTTGGGGAAACCAGCAGTCCCAACGGCTTCGGAGTTTTTTCATGGGGGCGCTTTGGCGCATCCGGCACCAAGTCCTTCCAGATCGATCACCCGCTTAACCCGGAGACCCAGTACCTCAACCACTTCAGCGCCGAGGGACCAGAACCCTATAACCTCTACTGTGGGAACGTGTCCACCGACGCGCAGGGTTACGCTGTGGTGCAGCTTCCACCATACTTCGAAGCCATCAACCGCGACTTCCGCTACCAGCTCACTGTCATCGACTCCAGCGACGACTTCGTGCTGGCGAAGGTGGTGCGGGAGATCCAGAACAACCGCTTCATCATCCGCACCAGCAAGCCGTTCGTGAAGGTCTCGTGGGAAGTCAAAGCCATCCGGAACGATCGATGGGTGCGACAGTACGGCTTCCAGACAGAGCAGGTAAAACCCCGCGAACTGCAGGGCAAATATGTGCATCCTGAACTGTATGGGCAACCCAAGGAACTGGGCATTCATTATCATCCGGAGCAGGCGCAAACCGACACCACAGTAAGGAGGACCGAGAACCGGTAATAAGGCTGGTCATAGCATGAGTGTCTTTACCGGCAGGAGTGCCGTTGCGTGCCCCCCTGCCGCTTCTTTGTTTGAACCCGGCCCAACCCCCTTGACTTCTCTGGGTGGCTGTGCTACAGTAATTTTGCAGTGCTGAATCGGTTAATGGGGTGTTTTCCTGCAGACGTCTGGGCGCGAAGCCTGGGTATCACACAGGCTCTGCAAATACAGAAAGGAGGAGACAAGATGAAAAGGCTCGCTTTTGTGCTGGCGCTGTGCCTGTCGCTGGCGGTATGGGCGCGGGCGCAGGTCAACGATGTGGTGATCCTGGACAGGGTGTTCAACGATGACTCCGATTCCATCAGCAACCATGGGAAGAATCTGCCGACGGTCATCCTGTCCGACACCAAACTGGATGGAGACGGCGTCTCTCCCGAGTTCGCCAACCGGCACGTCTGGTTCGTGTCCGCGAATGGAGTGGACCCTCTGGAGATTCCGCTGGATGTGGAGTGGACGCTGGAGTACGACCTGACGCTGACCGGCAATCCGGTCACGCCTCGCAAGGAAGCCGGAGGCTTTGTGCGCATCGGGATGCCCTGGGGCTACTCCGAACTGCAGTTCATGGTGAACACCGACGCGCACGAGGTAGTGGCTTTCGGCTATCCCTTCCCGTTCTACCGCTTTGACCTGTCGTACTATTCTGGTGACACCATCCACCTCGGTATCCACTTCTTCAAGGATGCGGACGGCAAGTACAAGGTGGAGTATCTGGCGAACGGACTGAGCAGTGGACCGCTGGTGCTGGCTGACCAGAGCATCATCGTGCAGAAGAACTGGATCACGCCCGGCGGCTACCTGCAGGTGAACATTCAGGCGGGCAATCCCAACAACGGAGGCACGGCGGTATTCGACAATATCCGGTGGAACGGCGTACTTTTGCGCAGGGCTTTCGCCATCCGCGGCAACGTCGAACTGCAGGACTTTGGCGGTGACATCACGCAGGTTCCCATCGCCGTGCAACTGCGCCCCCCGGAGCTACCTCCCGTCGACCTCGTTGTCTATCTGGACGGAGACGGCAACTACGTCATCCCCGACGTGGAGCCGAACGTGTACGACATCGCCTTCAAAGCCAGCCACTGGCTGAAGGTGGTGGTGCGAGCCGTTGATGTGACCGGCGGCGATGTCTCCGGCGTGGATGTGTCGCTCATCAACGGCGATATTGACGGCGACAACGAGGTGACGCTGTTTGACTTTGGGGAGCTGGTTTCTGCGTTTGGCAGTATGCCCGGCGATTGGAACTGGAACCCGGAAGCGGACCTGGACGGCGATGGAGAGGTAACGCTGTTTGATTTTGGCGTCCTGGTGCGCAGCTTCGGTGCGATCGGCGACGAATAGCGGATCGGTGTGCATCACACGAAAAAAGCGGGCAGGCATTGCCTGCCCGCTTACTGCTACTGTCGCTACTGCTTGCGCCGGCGCAACGCTAGTGCAGCAACGCCCAGCCCGAGAACCGCTACGCTTGCAGGTTCGGGCACGGCGAGGATGTTATTGAACAGCGCTGCACCTGCGTTGCTCGGGTTGCCCGCATCGATCGCCACCTGCAGGTAACCGCCGGGCGTGATCCAGCCGGTGAACAGCCCCTGGTCAGCGAGCGCCAGTGCCGGGCTGGAGATGCCGTTGGCAGAGTAAATCACCTTATACAGCCCATCCGACGGGTCTTTGAAGAACTGCATCCCCAGACGAATGGTATCGCCGGAGTTGTACGACAGCCCGTGGCTCGCATTGAAGCTGTAGAAGGGGAAGGGATACCCAAACGCCACCACCTCGTGAGCATCGGTGTTGACGATGAACTGTCCCTCCGAATACCCCCACGGCATCCCGATGCGTACCAGGAATCCCGCCTCCTTGCGCGGGGAGACTGGCGTGCCGATGAGCGTCAGGTCGAACTCTACCAGCCAGGGGCTGGTCAGCGGAATCTGAAGTTCACTGACGCCATCGCTGGAAACAAACCAGGCGTGCCGGTTTGCCCACTCTGGATCAGCGCCATCGCCATCCACCTTGTTGTCGGTGAGCAGGATGGCGGGCCAGGCGTTGATGTGGCTGGAGATCGAGTCGGGGTCGTCGTTGAACACCCGGTCCACGATCACCGCGGTGTTCATCTGGGCGCTTGCCCATGCCGCGAGCGCCAGGCTCAACACAGCCACCAGCAGAAGCTTCTTCATACCGCTTACCTCCTTTCCGAATCATTGGTCTGGTCAAGAACGGTCATGCGTCGGCGGATCACAGCGAGGGGCGCTCTCTCGAGCCGACACATTAACCGGTAAATCAGAAACTACTCAGGTTATCCGATCCGAGCAACTCTACTTTAGCACAAACGCACCGGCGAGTCAAGCAAATTTCGGGGTTTTTTCTGCAATTTTCACGTGCGAGCGCAAAAATCCCTTGACAAGCGTGGCGATACGGGATATACTGAAGATGCATTAACCGATTAATGGGTATGACGATGCGCAGAGAACGAGTGACGATAGCCGATGTGGCGCGGAAAGCGGGCGTGTCCAAGGTGACGGTCTCTTACGTCATCAACGGACGCGAGGGCAAGGTGCGTATCAGCGAGGAGACCCGCCAGCGCATCTGGGACGCCATCCGCGAGCTGGGATACCGTCCCAATGCCGTTGCTCGCGCCCTTACCCGACAGCGTACGCAGACGATCGGCGTGGTGATGCAGTACGCCGCCATCTTCGCCGGGTGGTCGGGCTTCATGCTGGAGCTTCTGCACGGCGCGTCGCACGAGGCTATTGAACAGCAGTACGACCTGATGATGTACACCGGCGCGCACGGCGACGATGCCGAGCATGAAGCGAACGCGGTGATGGACGGGCGCATCGACGGGGCATTGCTCCTGCGCGATATCGACGACCCCCTGTCCGACATCCTCGCGGATAGCGGTTTCCCGCATGTGCTCATTTTCACCCGTGCTCGCCGCCCCGATGTCTACTATGTCGATTGCGATAACGTGAAGGGCGGATACATCGCGACAAGGCACCTGCTGGAACTGGGACATCGCGCCATCGTGCATCTGCGCGGGAGCTCTCGGTCCGCGCCCGCGCTGGATCGCTGGCACGGCTACGTACGCGCCATGCGTGAGGCGGGTATCGAGCCGGAGGAGCGGTGGGTGATCGAGATGCCAGGTCCGCTGTCGGACGTCAGCCCGCTGGTGGAGTTGATGCGCTCTCGCGACCGCCCAACCGCTATCTTCGCGTGGAGCGATGATGTCGCTATCCGCGCGATGCAGGTGGTGCGCGACCTGGGTTTGCAGATACCGCAGGACGTGGCGGTGGTGGGCTATGATTCGACCACGGTGTGTAACCACACCGATCCACCGCTGACCAGCGTCCGCCAGCCGATTTACGAGATGGCGCGGGAAGGAGTTCGCACGCTGGTACGTCTGATCAACGGTGAGCGTCCGCGACGCATCGCGCGCGTGTTCGAACCGACGCTGGACATTCGCCGTTCCTGCGGCGCTTCCTGAAGTGCGATGCTCAGCCATCCGCCGGGTTGCGCTTTCGGAACGGGCTGAATCGGTTAATGCGTAAAGCGAGGTGAGAGGGGATGAACATGAAGAAAGAAGTGAGTCCGCCCGTGGCGATAGCCATCATCGTGGTCGTGGTGCTACTGCTGATCGTGGCTTATGTCGCCTCCAGCGGCGGGTTCAGTCGTGGGACGCGCACCGCGAAAGAGGCGGGCGCGGGTCCGCCCATGTATCCCGGTGTCATTCCGGGCAGGACGGATACTCCTGTGGCGCCTGTCGCGCCGGGTGCGCAGGGGCGTTAAGCTCGGTGGCAACATCCAATCAATCACATAACCAGAAGGAGGTCGAACCAACATGCTACGCAACAGGGCGTTTACGCTCATCGAACTGCTCGTCGTGATCGCGATTATCGCGATTCTGGCGGCGATCCTGTTCCCCGTGTTCTCGCAGGCGCGAGAATCGGCACGTGTCACGTCCTGTCTGTCCAACATGAAGCAGATCGGGCTGGCAATCCGCATGTACACGCAGGACTATGATGAGGTTCTGCCCATGCGTCGAACGTGCCCGGGTAGCTGGTGTGCAGAGGGATGCGATGCGAACTGGAAGCATATGCTCTTCCCTTACATCAAGAACTGGGACCTGCTGAAGTGCCCCAGCAACCCGCTGAACCGCACGCTGGATGACACCTCCGGCGACATCGACGGCGACGGGACGGCAGAGTGCCCGGTCTACCCGCCGACGGTAGTGAAGACGTTCCGCAGTTACTTCCTGTACCATGCGTTCTTCAAGTCGGGTTCGCCGGTTGATTCGGGTGACTGGTGGGCTGGCTTCAACTACGCCGAGAACAACTTCCCCTACCCGGCAAACACGCTGATCGTGGGCGAGCATAAGGACGTCTGGCCCGACTACGGTCCGTGGATGGCGTTTGTGCCCGACTGGGGTCCGGCGGGTGCGAACTTCGGTGCACGGCACCGCGGTAGCGACCGCGCCGTGAACCTCACCTATCTGGACGGACATGCCAAGTGGACCACCTGGGATGCCGTCTGCACGCACGACAACCCTGACGGTAGCAACAAGTGGGGCTACGCCAAAGACGCCAACGGCAACGTGATCATCGGCGGTATGGACCTGACCTGGCTGGACACCATGTGCAGCACCTACCGTGAGGCTGTGCGTAACGGACTGGTGCGATAGGCACCCTCCACAGCAGGTGGGGACGGGTTCCCCACCTGCCTTTTCATTCTTGCTCAGGCGGAGGTACCTGTGGATATTCAGCAGTTGTTGACCGAGACGGCGAAACGAGCCTGGCGCTTCTTCTGGGACGAATCGCACCCCGACACCGGGTTGACGAAAGACCGCGCCAGCAACTTCACTCCAGACGACTATCACGTTTCCAGCATTGCCAGCACGGGATACGCGCTCTCTGCACACGTGGTAGCTGTTCAGCGCGGTTGGCTCAAGCGCTCCGACGCGGAACAGCGGGTGAGAAAGACCCTGCGCTTTATCCTGGACGACATGTTCCACTTCCACGGCTGGCTGTACCACTTTGTGGACTGGCGCACCGGCAAGCGCGTGTGGAATTGCGAGGTGTCTACCATCGACACCGCTCTGCTTCTGGCTGGTGCCTTACTGGCGGGGCAGTTTTTCGGGGGCGAGGTTGCCCGTCTCGCGGAGCGGCTATATCGTCGCGTGGATTTTGAAATCATGCGCACGGACGGCGGCGATAAGCCCGACGAGATGACCCTGTCGCACGGCTGGAAACCGGAGGAGGGTTTCCTGAAGTCGCGCTGGCACTCCTACTGCGAGCATATCATCCTGTATATCCTCGCATTGGGCGCACCCCACCAGCGTGTGCCGGAACGGGTGTGGGATGCGTGGGAGCGCCCTGTCGTGAATTATCAAGGCAAGTGGGAGCACCTGACGGGTGGACCGCTGTTCATGCACCAGATGTCGCACCATTACCTCGACCTGCGCGGGCGACGCGACCGCCTCGGCTGGGACTACTGGGTGAGCTCGATACATGCCACCCTCGCCAGCAGGCAGTTCTGCATCGACCACAAGACGCAGTTCAAAACCTTTGACGACGACGTATGGGGGCTGACCGCCTCGGACGGACCCGACGGTTATCGTGGCTACGCCGCCATCGTCATGTGGGATAAACCCGACGGCACGGTGGCGCCCACCGCGCCTATCGGCTCCATCATCTTCACGCCCCAGGAAGCGATGCGCGCCATGCAGGTCATGTATGACCGCTACAAGCACCGAATCTGGGGGCGCTACGGCTTCTGCAACGCCTTCAACGTCGACCGCGACTGGTGGGACACAGATGTCATCGGCATCGACCTGGGCATGGCTCTGCTGGCATTGGAGAACCACCGCAACGGCGGGATCTGGAAGCTCTTCATGCGCCGGCCGGAGATACAGCGCGGTTTCCAGCGTGCCGGTTTGAAGGTGACAAAGGAGCCAGAGCCGCGTCCCCTGCGCAGACAGGTATAAGCCTCACTCGTTCGCTCTGGCGGCGGCGATCAGCGTGCGCGGAGGCATGAAGGCGATGTCCTCCTTGGCGGTCTCCAGCGTGTGCACGGGCACATGTTCCTGCCCGCGCAACAGCTCGCCGATGATTGCCTCCACCGAACTCTCGGGCGTGGATGCACCGCTGGTGATGCCCACTGAAGGATAATCGGTGCGCCACTCCGGCAGAACCTCGTCCGGCTCCAGTATGAGGTAGGCAGGTACTCCTGACTCGCGCGCCACCTCGCACAGTCGGTTGGAGTTACTGCTCGAGCGACTACCAATCACCAGAATCAGGTCACACACCTTCGCCAGCTCCTTCACCGCGTTCTGGCGGTTGGTGGTGGCGTAGCAGATGTCCTCTTTCGGCGGCGTTTCCAGGTGGGGAAACCGCCGTTTCAGCACTTTCAGGATACGCTCCACCTCGTCCACACTGAGCGTGGTTTGCGTGGCGACCGCAACCTTGCCCTCGGGAACCTGAACGCGCTCGGCGTCTTCCACCGTCTGCACCAGCGTGGTGCGCCCCTCAGCGTATCCCATGGTGCCCTGCGCTTCCACGTGCCCGGCGTGTCCGATGTAGAGGATATGATAGCCCTTCTGCGCGAAGCGTTGCACCTCGCGGTGCACTTTGGACACCAGCGGGCAGGTGGCGTCCACCACGCGCAGGTTGCGCTCCTGTGCCTCCTGGCGCACCGCAGGCGACACACCATGCGCGCTGAACACCACCACCGAGCCCGGCGGCACTTCTGAAAGGTCTTCCACGAAAATCACGCCCCGCTGTTCAAACGAGCGTACGACGTGCTCGTTATGCACGATAGCGTGGCGCGTGTATACCGGCGCGCCGTAGGTCTGCAGTGCGAGATTCAGCACGTCAATCGCGTAGGATACGCCTGCGCAGAACCCCCGAGGTGACGCCAGCACGATTTCCTGAAGCATTCCGTTGGCACCTCCTATGGCATTATACCCTCATCACACGGAGCAAACGCTCTGCCCGCTTTACGGTGCCAGCCGCTCGCGTGCCCATGTACTGTCTGCTTGAAGAGTATACCTGAGGCGGTCGTGCAGGCGGTTGCGACGCCCCTGCCAGAACTCGAAACGGTGCGGAACCAGCCGATATCCCCACCAGTACGGCGGGCGAGGTACTTCGCGCCCTTCGAACTGCCGCTGCACCTCCTGCAGGCGGTGTTCCAGCCAGTGGCGGTCGGGTATCGGTTGGCTTTGCGGCGATGCCCATGCGGCAAGCTGATGCCCGCGCGGGCGGGTGGTAAAGTAGGCGTCCGCTTCCTCTGCCGGTATGGTCTCTACGTAACCCTGTACGCGCACCTGCCGCTGGAGCTCGCCCCACCAGAAGACCAAAGTGGCGCGCTGTGAGTGGGCTAACTGCTTGCCTTTGGTGCTCTCAGAGCTGGTGTAGAAGACCAGTCCGCGCTCATCCATCCCGCGCAACAGCACAAACCGAGCGTCGGGGTGACCATGTTCATCCACGGTAGCAAGACACATGGCGTTCGGCTCCACCACCTGCGACTCCATCGCGCCCTCCAGCCACCGCTCCAGCTGGCGGAAGGGGTTCTCGTCCGCCTGCTCTTCGGTCAGCTCGCCCAGCTCGTAGGATGTGCGGCTGGTACGGATGCGCTCGTTCAGTGAATGTTCCATTATACACCTCCTCAGGATGTTTTTTCAGGACAGATGCGGCTCAGAAACTGCTCTGCTTGCTGACGAATCTGCGTTTTTTCCTGCTCGCTCAGCCGGTCAAGCAGTTGGTACGGCAGGCTCATGCGCGGGTTGGGACGCAAAACAGCCTCGTTGCGCATGAGAAAGTGCCAGTAGAGAAAGTTGAAGGGGCAGGCGCGTTCACCGGTCCTCTGGCGCACGTCGTACACGCAGTGCTTGCAGTAGTCGGACATGCGGTTGATGTATGCGCCCGAGCCAGCGTACGGCTTGGATGCCATCAGCCCGCCATCGGCGTACAGCGCCATACCGTGCGTGTTGGGCAGTTCCACCCACTCGTAGGCGTCTGCATACACGAGCAGATACCATTCCTCCACTTCCTTCGGCTCGATGCCTGCCAGCAGAGCGAAGTTGCCCGTAATCATCAGCCGCTGGATGTGGTGCGCGTAGGCATTGCGTTGGGTAGCACAGACCACTTCGCGCACGCAGTGCATGTCGGTTTCCGCCGTCCAGTAGAAGTCGGGCAGGGGGCGATGCGCGTTGAAGGTATTGGTCTGCTCGTATTCGGGCATCTTCAGCCAGTAGATACCGCGCACGTACTCGCGCCAGCCCAGTATCTGGCGCACGAAGCCCTCTACCGACTGCAGAGGAGCTTTACCCTCGTAGTAGGCGCGGATGGCTGATTCGCACACCTCGCGCGGCAACAGCAAGCCGATATTGATGTAGGGCGATAGCGCCGAGTGGAACAGGAAATCCTGCCCGCTCTTCATGGCGTCCTGATAGTCACCAAAGTGTGGCAAGGAGTGGTTCACGAAGTGTTGAAGTGCCTGCAGAGCCTGCTCGCGCGTCACCGCCCACCCGAATCCCTTTAGCTCCCCAAAGTGGTGCGCGAACCGCTCGTTGACCATCTCCATCACTTCGTAAGTCATCTCGTCTGGCGGGAAACGGAGGGGCGAGGGCGCGTGCACGCCTGCGGGCAGAGGTTTGCGGTTCTCCACATCGTAGTTCCAGCGCCCGCCTTCTGGTTGGTTGCCGTGCATCAGCCAGCCGGTCTTCTGCCTCATGGTGCGGTAGAAGAACTCCAAACGCAGGGTGTCGCGACCCCTTGCCCACTGTGCGAATTCGCGTCTGGAGCACAGAAACCGGTTGTCTTCGCGGATGTCTACGGGCACGCTCAGCTCCTCCTGCCAGCCCTGCATCATCTGCCACACGCGCCACTCTCCCGGCTCGGTCACAACCACACGGTCAGGTCGATACCGTTGCACGGCGCGATGCAGTTCACCAGTGAAGGAACCTGAATTGCCTGCGTCCGTCAGCCGAACGTAGTCCACGGCGATACCCTCGTCACGCAAGCTCTGCGCGAAGTGGCGCATCGCCGAAAAGATGAACACCAGCTTCTGCTTGTGGTGCTTGACGTAGGTGGCTTCCTCCGCTACCTCCACCATCAGCACCACATCGCGCTGAGGGTCTATGTCCTGCAGGGAGCTGATGGAGCGGGTCAGCTGGTCGCCCAGCACCAGACGCAGGGTATCACGGCGTCCCATCGCTTCTCACGCCTTCGTACGGAGAGTCGAGCGTCCCCCATCCACGCCGATAATCTGTCCGGTAATCCAGTCTGCCTCTGGCGAGAGCAGGAAAGCCGCCAATCCAGCAACGTCTTCCGGCTCGCCCAGCCGCTGGATTGGGTGCATCTGCGCAATCGCCGAAGCCATCTGCTCGTTCGAAATCAATCCCTGCGCCAGCGGTGTGCGCGTCAGGGATGGCGCGATGGCGTTCACCCGGATTTTAGGAGCCAGCTCCGCCGCCAACGCCAGGGTCAACCCCTCGACAGCACCCTTCGCCATGCTGATAGAAGCGTGCAGAGGGAATCCTTGCCGAACCGCCACTGTGGAGAACAGCACGACCGACGCCGTCCGCTGGCTCTGGCGCAGGGCAGGTAGTGCCGCCTGTACTGCCATCGCCGCACCCAGTGCGTTCAGCGTGAAGTCTTTGAGAAAATCTTCCCGCGTGAGCCTCTGGAACGAACGCAGGTTGATAGTGCCCACCGCATACACCAGCCCGTCTAGCGGTGTGCCTGCATCCTCCGTCACTCTCTGGAATAGACCGGGGTCGGCAACGTCGCCTGTGGTGTAGGTCGCGTTCAGCTCGCTGGCAAGTTGCTGGAGCCTCTGTTCATCCCGCGCCACCAGATGCAGTGTGTAACCTCGCTGGCTCAGCAACCTCGCTGTCGCCGAGCCGATGCCGCCGGTTCCACCGTAGATGAGTATTTTGCTCATCATGACCTCCTTGCACTATTCTTCACAAGGCTCAATCCTTTGCTTTTATACGCAAAACAGAGGTATAATCGAACCACAGCATTCGGCAGACGTCACCCCTTGATGTTGCAGAAGCTAACTTTTGGCTGTGAGTGCGTATATCATAGGTGGAGACTACCGTCTACTAAGGAGTAAGAGATGGCATCGGTTACAGCGCATCGCAGGTCAATTATCGCTGCAGACAACCACCTGTTACATCGCCTTCACTCGCTCAGCGGCATTGTGCCCATCGGTATCTTTCTCGTCCAGCACTTGACCCTCAACTCCTTCGCTCTGGCAGGTCCGGAAAAGTTTAACGCCGTGATCGACTTTTTCAACAAGACTGTGCCAGACCATATCCTGTTCGTGCTGGAATGGGGCTTGATATTCATTCCCATCCTGTTTCACGGCGTCTACGGGCTGATCGTTACCGCACATGGACAGGTGAACGTAGGGCGATATTCCTACTGGCGCAACTGGATGTACCTGTGGCAGCGCATCTCCGGGGTGATCCTCGTGGTGTTCATCGCAACCCACGTGTGGGGCACCACCATCAGCCATCGTCTATTTGGCACGAATATCTATTACGATGGCATGGCAAAGTACTTTGAAAGCCCTTGGGTGGTGGCGTTCTACCTGCTGGGTATCACCTCAGCTACCTTCCATCTGTCCAACGGCATCTGGAACTTCTGTATTCGGTGGGGCATTACGGTTAGCGAGCGCGCCCAGCGCGGATGTGCGAAGGTCTGCGCCGTCATCTTCGTGTTGATTACCGCACTGGGCTGGTCGGCGCTGTTCGCATTCCGATAGGCGAGAGAGGTGAATGAGCTATGGTAAATCGACGCGCAATCGTGGTAGGCGGTGGGCTTGCCGGGTTGATGACGGTGATCAAGCTCGCGGAGCAGGGCGTACCGGTAGACCTGTTCTCGCTGGTGCCGGTCAAACGCAGTCATTCGGTGTGTGCGCAGGGCGGTATCAACGGTGCAGTGAACACGAAAGGCGAAGGCGACAGCCCCGATGAGCATTTTGACGACACGGTGTACGGGGGCGACTTTCTGGCGCACCAGCCGCCGGTCAAAAGCATGTGCTACCGCGCACCGGGCATCATCTATCTGCTCGACCGCATGGGTGTGCCCTTCAACCGCACGCCTGAAGGCTTTCTGGACTTCCGTCGTTTCGGTGGCACCAAACACCACCGCACGGCATTTGCCGGATCCACCACCGGTCAGCAACTGCTCTACGCGCTGGACGAGCAGGTGCGCCGGTTCGAAGTGGAGGGCATGGTCAACAAATACGAGGGCTGGGATTTTCTGGGCATCGTGAAAGATGAGGATGGCAGGTGTCGGGGCATTGTGGCGCAGAACCTGCACACGATGGAGATCCGCGCCTTCCGTGCCGACGCCGTGGTGATGGCAACGGGTGGCCCCGGCTATCTGTTCGGCAAGTCCACGAACTCGATTATCAACACCGGCTCCGCCGCGAGCATCTGCTACCAGCAGGGCGTCTACTATGCCAACGGCGAGTTCATACAGGTGCACCCGACCGCCATCCCGGGCGAGGACAAACTGCGCCTGATGTCGGAGGCTATCCGCGGCGAGGGCGGGCGCGTGTGGGTGCCCAAAGACCCCTATGACAAGCGTCGCCCGCAAGACATTCCCGAAAGCGACCGCTGGTACTTCCTCGAGGAGAAATACCCGGCATACGGCAACCTCGTGCCTCGCGACATCGCCACGCGAGAGATTTTCGAGGTGTGCGTCACTCAGAAGCGCGGCATCATGGGGCGCAACGAGGTGTATCTGGACATCACCCACCTGCCCCGCGACCTTATCGAGCGCAAACTGCTGGGAATCCTCGAAATCTACACCAAGTTCGTGGGCGAAGACCCGCGCGAAGTGCCCATGCGCGTGTTCCCCGCAGTACACTACTCGATGGGCGGCTTGTGGGTGGACTATGAGCGCACGCCCGACGGCTTCCTGAACCCCGAAAGCACGCGCAACCAGATGACCAATATCCCCGGTCTGTACGCGGCGGGCGAGGTGGACTACCAGTATCACGGCGCGAACCGTCTGGGTGCGAACGCTCTGCTGTCGTGCCTGTTCGGAGGCGAGGTGGCTGGTAATGCGGCGGCACGATACATTCAGGGGCTGGCGCGAACGGCGGACGATTTGCCCGATACCCTGTACGAGCAGGAACGCCGACGGCACGCGGAAGACTATCAGCAGATCCTGAAGATGACCGGCGACGAGAACCCCTATCGGCTCCATCAGGAACTCGGCGAGTGGATGACCAACAACGTCACCGTCGTGCGCTATAACGACCGGCTCCGGCAAACGGAGGAGAAAATCCTCGAGCTGATGGAGCGGTGGAAGCGCATCAACATCTCCGACTCGTCGCTGTGGACCAACCAGATTGTGCCTTTCACACGGGCTTTACGCAACATGCTGGTGCTGGCGCAGGTCATCACGCGCGGGGCGCTTCTGCGCAACGAAAGCCGCGGTGCGCACTACAAGCCTGAATACCCGGAGCGCAACGACGCCGAGTGGCTGAAGACCACCATCGCCAGCTACACTCCGGAAGGGCCCGAAATCACCTACGAGCCGGTCGATGTATCGCTGATACCACCACGTGCTCGCAAGTACGACGTGGACAAGAAAGCCACACTGGTAGAAAGCACCACAAACGCCCAGCCAGTTGGCGTGAAGGACGACAGGGGGAACTAGCCTATGGATGGTATCAAGAGCGTCGTATTGAAGATAAAGCGGCAGGATAGTCCACAAAGTGCTCCCTACTGGGAGGAGTTCGAGGTGCCGTACAAGCCGCGCGAGAACGTCATCACCTGCCTGATGCACATACAGCGCAATCCCGTGAATCGCCAGGGCAAGCCGACCAGTGCGCCCGCGTGGGAAGCTGCCTGCCTCGAGGAGGTGTGTGGCACCTGCACCATGGTCATCAACGGCAGGGTGAGACAGGCATGTTCGGCTCTGGTGGACGAAGTGGGCAGGCGTGTTGCCGACCGACTCGAAATCACCCTCGAGCCGATGAGCAAGTTCCCTGTGGTGCGCGACCTCATTGTCGACCGCAGTGAGATGTTCGAGACGCTCAAGCGCATCCGCGCATGGGTGCCTATCGACGGCACGCACGATCTGGGCCCCGGGCCGCGCATCCCCGACAGCATCCGCGAGCTGCGCTACGAGTTCGCCCGGTGCATGACCTGTGGGTGCTGTCTGGAAGCGTGCCCGAACGTGAACAGCCACTCGAACTTCATCGGACCGGCGGCGCTTGGACAGGTGAAACTGTTCAACCTGCATCCGATCGGTGCCACGCTAGAAGACGAGCGGTTCGACGTTCTGGCGGGACCCGATGGACTGACCGGCTGTGGCAACGCGCAGAACTGCGTGCAGGTCTGCCCGAAGGACATCCCGCTCACCCGCGCGATTGCCGAGCTGAACCGCGACATCATTGTGAACCGGTTACGCAAATGGCTGACCAAGTAACGCCTCGGGCAGGAGTGTCGTCGCCCGACACTCCTGCACCCGTTTCTCATCAGGAGTTCTACACGGCTTCCGACGGTAGTCGGTGGATGATGCAGATCGAGGTGCGGTGGACGCCTCGATACGAGAGCCATGTCAGTCTGTTCAGGATGCCTCAGCAAACCCCTGTGTCTTTGCCTCCGAACCTGCCCTATCTGGAAGTGGTGCCACCTGACCTCCGCTCTGCTGCGCTGGACGGGCGTTTCGACCTCGACGCCATCACCCGCTATTGCGTCCGCCAGTGCCTCTCAATGTTACGGGATTATGTTGAACGGTTCGGCGTCGGTCTGCAGTAGGCGTGACAAATCTCCGATAATACACGTAGGATTGCCCCAATGGCGCCCAGCATGACAGCAAGAACGTCATTCTGAGCGGAGCGAAGAATCTCACGCCTCGTCTCCGGGGTGGATGTGCACGTTACATGGTGGATAGCAAGGAGCTCCAATCGCAGATGGGTACCAACTCTGGAGTCGGACGCCACGTGCTTGTGGTCGATGACGAACCATTAGTATGTGAGGCGATCGAGCGCATCCTGCGCAGTTACGGCTATAGCGTCACGGCGGTACACAGTGGACAGGAAGCGCTGGCGGTGCTTGCACGTTCCACCGTCCATCTCTGCCTCTGCGACCTGCACATGCCCGGTATGGACGGTGCGGCACTTCTCAAACAGGTATGCGCCTCTCATCCCGATGTGCCGGTAGTCATTCTGACCGGCGACGGCTCGCTCGATCGGCTACACGAGCTGCTCGACAGCGGCGCGAGCGACTTTCTGGTGAAGCCGTGGCGCGCCCACGAACTGCCCATCATTATCGAGCGCAACATTCGCCGACATCATCTGTGGCAGGCGGAACAGCGGAAGTACCTGCGTCAGCTCAACGAGGCATATTCGGATATGCTGGAGGCACTGCTCGGCGCGCTGGAGGTACGCGAGCGAGAGATTGAAGGGCACTGCGAGCGCGTGACCGCGTACACCATGATCCTCGCAGAGGCAATGGGTGTACCTCATCAGCAATACCCCAACCTCGAACGCGGAGCGCTGTTACACGATATCGGCAAAATCGGCATCCCGGACGACATCCTGTTCAAGCCTGGTCCGCTGAACGCCGCCGAGTGGGAGATAATGCGCCAGCACCCGGTCATTGGCTATCGGATATGCCTGCGGGTACGTTCGTTGCACAACGCCGCGCGGGACATTGTGCTGTGCCACCACGAGCGATGGGATGGCAGTGGGTACCCGCAGGGTTTGCGTGGGGAGGACATCCCGGTGGGAGCGCGCATCTTCGCGGTTGCGGATACCATCGACGCGATAACCGCTGACCGTCCGTATCGCTCTGCGCAGACGCTCGATGACGTTCAAGCAGAACTCGACCGATATGCTGGGACTCAATTTGACCCGCAAGTGGTGCGAGCATTTTTCAGTGTCCCGCCTGCAGTATGGCAATCCGTGATTGACGACCTGAAGGGAACAGGGCGACCTCGCTCGGGAGACGCCTTAGCGGCGGAAGATGGCGACAATACGTTTCTGCGCGCTGCATGATGCCGTCTATCTGGTGATGAGACTGAGCTGAACCTGAATCTGGCGCTGCTGGTAGCTCCACAGAATCTGAGGCTGAAGGCAGTGTGCCGGTGGGGACACCAGTATCTGCCAGTCCCGCCAGCGATGGTGCTCCATGTCCCATATACCCAGCACATCCAGCCCCCAGGTGTCGTTAAGGCGCACGCGCAAGCGTGCATCTCTGCGCGTCTCCAGCTCGTCGTAAACGAAGGGACTGTTTCCGGTGTCCGCGGCAAGTGATAGCCCTGCACCAATCCGGATGGTACTGCCCGAATCCCAGTAAAGCCCCCACTGCGCACGCGCCCAGCTGTACCTGGCGTTGCCCGTGTACCCACCGATTCTGGCGTCCAGACCGACATCGGTGAACAAACCGCGCCCTAGCGGTACCGCCGGCGATTGCCAGCGCGCCATGCCCACAGCGCGAGTGGCTGTCACCAGAGTGGGGCTCTCTCTCAGCCTGCCGATCCGCCACTCGGTCTCCAGTAAACCGCCCAGTAACGGCTGGCTGTCCTGGTAGCCGATCTCCACGCCGCGCAGGTAAAGGTCTGTCCTCTGCAACCCCTCCACGGGAGAGTTTGCCCGCAGGGAGAGGAACGCACCACGCCTGACCCCTCTTTGGGGAGTGACGCGCCAGTCGATGGTGGTTACCGTTTCGAGGAAAGAGACGTTCGGACGCTCCGATGGCTCCACATGGCGAAGAGGCTCCCCGTCTTGCCAGCCGTCCAGCCGACGCAGAAGGTCTATGCGTATCTCCGGGTCATGGCGGGTGAATATCCGCACCGCGTAGCGCACCTGCGCCCACCGCTGGGGCAGGAGGTCGCTGTAATACAGCATCAGCCCCCGCCTTCGGGAGTAACCCACCTGCGGGAGAAGCGGCTCGCCGGGTGCGCGTTTGCCGACCCTCCGGCTGAGGTAGGGAACGGTTACCCACTTCCGTCCCCACAACGACAGTGACGCCTGTCGCGTCGTCAGGCGCAGGGCAGAGCTGAGGCTAAGGCTTTGTGCTGAGAGCAGGTACTCTGGCGGGTCTTTATCGCAGGTGGTCACAGTGACGTTCTGCATGTAAAGAGTGGCACCGTCAGAGCGGATGGTGTCCGCAGTGATGATAATGCCCTCCACCTGTCCGCGCACGCCCTGCAGTTCGCCCTCGCGCGTCAGCAGATTGACTCTCAGGTGCGTGGCGTGCAGTGTTCCTCGTTCGTCTGTAAACTCCACGTCGCCTGTCGCGGTGACCCAGCCGGTCTCGAGATCCCCCTCGATACGCTCTGCCCGCACACGGCGCGCTCCCCACCGCACCTCGGCGTTACCTTCGGCAACGAAGCGGCGAAACTGCACCGCCTCCACCCGCTCTGCCAGCAGGCGCCATTCCTCCGCCTCGTCCGGCTGAGGTGCCGACCATCCCTGTGCCACACAGAGACAGACCATCACACCCAGCGCAACCAGCCTCCGCATGGCGATGCGGATGGAAGCGAGCAACACTATGCGCCGTTCAGCTGGTGCAGGATCCACTCCACAGCTCCATACAGGTCGGGGGCAACGTGGTCGGGCTGGTGATTCTGCATCGCCGGCGAGTTCAGCATCTCTGGCTTCACATGCCCGCTCAGCACGAGCACCGTCCTGACACCCGCAGCCCGCCCCGCCTCGATGTCTCTCCACGAGTCCCCCACAAACACCGAACGGCTCAGGTCAATGCCATGCTCCTCGGCGGCGCGCAGGAGCAATCCCGGCTTGGGTTTCCGGCAGTCGCAACCGTCGGTGTCGTCGTGCGGGCAATAGTAGAACGCGTCGATGCGCGCGTGGTGTTCGCTCAACAGCTCCTGCAGTCGTTCACTGATGCGGCCGAGGTCTGCCAGAGTATACAGCCCCTTTGCCACACCGGACTGGTTCGAGCAGACGATGACCGGCAACCCCAGCGCGTTGAAGCGCGCTATCGCCTGCGCAGAGGTTTCCATCAGGTGCAACTCCTCCGGACAGGTAACGAACTGCACCGGGTCGGCGTTGATCACCCCATCCCTGTCAAGGAATACCGCCGGGCGATGAAGCGTCTTGCTCAACATTTCACCTCCTTCTGACACTCTCCAAACAGGACTATATCGGAGGTCACGGCGAATCGTCAAGTGGACAGATTTGCTTCAGGGAGGCGATGGCTATGGGTAACGTGCTGATCGGCACGTCCGGCTGGAGTTACGACCACTGGCGCTCCAGATTCTATCCTCCCGAGCTCCCACGTGAGGAGTGGCTCACTTTCTACGCGCAGGCTTTTCCCACCGTAGAGATCAACAGCAGTTTCTATCGTCTGCCCTTCGAGGGAATGGTGAACGGGTGGTATCGTCGCACGCCCGACGGCTTCGTATTCGCGGCGAAGTTTTCCCGCCAGGCAACGCACGTACAGCGGCTGCGCGACTGCGAGGCGCTGGTGCAACGCTGGATGGAGCGGCTGAGCCTGCTGGAAGCAAAGCTCGGGGTGGTGCTGGTGCAGTTACCGCCCAGCCTGGATAAAGACCTGTCGTTGCTGGAGGGATTTGTGCGTCTGTTTCCTGAGCAAACACGGCTCGCCGTCGAGTTTCGGCATCCTTCATGGGAATGTGAGGAGGTCTATGTAACGCTTCGCCGACTCGGCGTGGCTCACTGCACCATCAGCTACCCCAACTATCCGATGGACTGGACGGTTACTGCGCCTTTTGCCTACGTGCGCCTGCACGGTGTCACGCAAGCGTACGATTACTGCTACTCCTCCCACGAGCTTCGCCAGCTGGCTGAGCACATCCGCAGTATATCCGCTGAAGTCGAGCAGGTGTATGTCTACTTCAACAACGACACCAACGCCTATGCCCCCGACAACGCGCGCCATCTGCAGACCCTGCTTCTACTAACATAGTGCCGTTGCAGGAACCTGTCGGCGTATGCCGAATAGCGTGTTAACCACCACAGCGAAGGAGGAATGGGTGAAGTTGAGAACGGAATGGGTGCTTGTTCTGATGTTATTGTTCCTGTTTGCGCTACCCGGCGAGTCAAGGCGTCGCGTGGCGGTGACGAACCTCCTCACCGAATGGCTGGAAAACCCTCTCGGCATTGACACGGTGCAACCACACTTCTCGTGGCAAATACAGCATCATGATCGGGGCGCTGTTCAGTCCGCCTACCAGATTCAGGTTGCCAGCAGACCAGAGCTCCTGCGCGAGGGCAAGGCGGACATGTGGGATAGTGGAAAGGTGTACTCCGCGCAGAGCCTGAACGTGCGTTACGAGGGAAACCCCCTGCAGAGCCGAACCACCTACTACTGGCGCGTGCGCGTGTGGGACCAGAACGATGTCTCCAGCCCATACAGCCAGCCTGCCACCTTCGAAACCGCGCTGTACCAGCCCTCCGAGTGGAAGGCGCAATGGATAGCGGTGCCCAGAGGAGGTGGTAACGGATGGCATTCGCAGTTTGCGGACCGCGCGGATGTGACCAAGTGGGTGCAGATCGACCTGGGGGCATCGGTGGAGTTTACGCGAGTGGTGTTGTATCCCGCCCGCCCGCATAACTGGGTGCGCGACGAGCCCGGCTTTGGGTTCCCAGTGCGTTTCCGTCTCGAAGCCAGCGACGAACCCGACTTCACCCAATCGCGAGTGATTGCGGATTACACGCAGGCGGATGTGCCCAATCCGGGCAAACAGCCGATGGAGATAGATGTTGGTCGGCAAAAAGCGCGTTATGTGCGCCTGGTGGCTACCAGATTGCACCACCCGGCAGGCACCCGCCCGCTGGTGGCGTTGGCGGAGATGGAGGTGCTGGACGATGGAGGTAGAAACCTTGCCCTGCACGCTTCGGTGACCACCGATGGGTGGAACATGGACAGCATCGAGGAGAACGACTGGAGCCGCGCGATGCTCACCGACGGCGTGCGCGAATCGCGCCCGAGCGATACCTATGCCCCGATGCTCCGGCGCGAGTTCCAGGTGGATCGCCGGGTGCGAAGGGCGCGCACCTACGTTACCGGTCTGGGTTACTACGAGCTGTACCTGAACGGGCAGAAGGTGGGTGACCGCGTGCTCGACCCGCCGTACACGAACTTCCACAAGCGCATCTACTACAGCACCTACGACGTCACCCGCCTGCTGAAGCGAGGCACGAACTGCGTGGGCGCTCTGCTGGGCAACGGATGGTGGAAGGGCAAGCCGCATTTCCTCCTGCAGATGCATATCGAATACACCGATGGCACGGAGCAACTGGTGGTTACCGACGGCGAGTGGCGCTGGACGAAAAGCCCCATTCTGGAAAACAGCCTGTACCACGGCGAGCGCTACGACGCCCGGCTCGAACAAGCCGGCTGGGCGGAACCCGGCTTTGTGGAACCGTCGGACGGCACCTGGCAACCCGTCCAGCTCAGCCGGATGCCGAACGTCAGCCTCTCCGCGCAGATGATGCCTCCAATTAAGGTGGTGCAGACGCTCAAGCCGAAGTGGATTTCCGAACCCCGCCCCGGCGTGTACGTGGTGGATTTTGGACAGAACTTCTCCGGCTGGTGTCGGTTGAAGGTGAAAGGCTCTGCAGGCACGACCGTCACGCTCAAACACGCCGAGGTGCTGTTCGACAACGGGCTGGTCAATCAGCAGAACCTGCGCAGCGCGCGAGCCACCGATACCTACATCCTGAAGGGCGACGGCGTGGAGGTCTACGAGCCGCGCTTCACCTATCACGGCTTTCGCTACGTGCAGGTCGAGGGTTACCCCGGCACGCTGACCGTCAACGATATCGAAGGGCGCGTGGTGCATACTGCTCTTCCACCGCGCGGGCAGTTCGAGTGCTCGAACGACCTGCTGAACCAGATACAACGCAACGCACAGTGGGGCTACCGCACCAACTGGCACAGCATCCCCACCGACTGTCCCCAGCGCGACGAACGACAGGGCTGGATGGGCGACGCGCAGATGACGGCCAACATGGGGCTTTACAACTTTGCCGCCGAAACCGCCTACGTCAAGTTCCTGCAGGACATCGCCGATGCGCAGGGCGAAGACGGGCGTATCCCCGATACCGTGCCGCACGTGTGGGGCACCAACCCGGGCGACCCGCAATGGGCAGGCGCGTACCTCTTCATCCTGTGGGATATGTATCGCCACACGGGCGCGAAGCACCTGCTGGAACAGCACTACGAGGGCATGAAGCGCTACGTGGAGATGCTGAGGCGCGAGGCAGGGGAATCGTGCATCCTCACCCGCAGCAACTACGGCGACTGGGTGGCGGTGGTGGAGACCCCCAAAGACCTGATTTCCACCGGCACCTACTACATCACGGTGAAGCATCTGGCGGACATCGCGCAGGTGCTGGGCAAGCGGGCGGACGAGCGCGAGTATCGCGATCTGTGTGAACGCATCGCCCGCGCCTTCAACGCCCGGTTCTGGAATGCAGAGGCAGGTTACTACGGCAACGGTAGCCAGTTTTCCAACATCTTTCCGCTGTATCTTGGCATCGTGCCCGAAGAGCATCGGCAGAAGGTGCTGGAGCACGTGGTGCACGACATCACCGTGAACCACAAGGGGCATCTCAGCACCGGCTTCATCGGCACGCGCTACCTGCTGGACGGGCTGACTAGGCAGGGGCGTGCAGACATCGCCTATCTGGTCGCATCGCAGGACACCTATCCCAGCTGGGGCTACATGGTGCGCATGGGCGCCACCACCATCTGGGAGCTGTGGAAGTATGAGGTAGGTCCCGGTATGAACTCGCATAACCATCCAGCGTTCGGTCTCGTTAGCGGATGGTTCTATGAGGCGCTGGCTGGCATTCAGCCTGACGCCACGCGGGGAGACTGGGAGCACTTCGTGGTGCGTCCGCATGTGGTGGGCGACCTGCGCTGGGCGCAGGCATCCATCGATACCTTGCGCGGCAGGGTAGCTGTGCGCTGGGAGAAGCGACCGGACGCCTTCCTGCTCAGCGTGGTGGTGCCGGTGAACAGCCGGGCGACCGTGTATCTGCCCAAACTGGGTATTACCAACCCGCAGGTCACCGAGGCAGAGGGCAGAGTATGGCAAAAGGGCACTTTCAACCCCCGTGTGGCGGGCGTGTTGAGTGCACGCGATGAGGGCGACTGGATGGTCATCGAGGTGGGCTCGGGCGATTACCACTTCAAACTGCAAGAGGCAGACAGATGAACAGTTGTCGTCTCGGCGCGCGTGTGATATAATCGGTGAAACTGCGGGAGGTGCGACGATGGAAGAGCAGGAGATGCAGTCCGAGCAAACCTCGCAGGAGCAACAGCACGCCGAACCGGTGGATGTGGTGACGGTGGCGCTGTGGATGATCGACGAGCTTCAGGCTCAGGCATGGATTAAGATGGGTCTGTGGAAAGACCCTGTAACGGGGGAACTGCACACCGACCTGCCTCAGGCGAGGATTGCCATCGATTGTGTAAGCGCGATGGCAGAAGTGCTCAAACCCCATCTCTCGGATGCACAGCGGCGCGACATGGAGCGCCTGCTGACCGATTTGCGACTGAATTTCGTGCAACGAAGCACGGGGGAGTAGCTCTGGGCATCGTCAGGTTCATCTGGAGAGGAGGCGACCATGAATCGTTCGCACGAGGGTGCGGAAGTCCGCTGGCTGCGTGCGCAGTGGGCTCGCTATTATCTTCTTCGTCGAGTCTATCTCTGGGCGGCAAAGGGTATCCGCACGCTGGTCATCTGGTTTTCGGACGGGATGTCTCAGGTGGCGCACTGGGTACTGGAACGCACCGACCCCCTCGCCACCTATCGGCGCCAGCGCGAGCAGTTTCTGGAGTTCTATGATCGATACGAACAGCTGGTGGACGTGCTGTGCTGGGCGGCGCGCGATACAGTGCACGATGGCTGTGATGAGCAGTATCAGCAGGTACGCGCCTGGCTGATGAACCACTACGCGCCGGTACGCCGAAAGATGAAGCCCTTCATTCTGCAGGCTCTGCAGGAGAGCGACGCCGACCCGCGCCACGACCCCTTCGAACGGCTGTTTGCCCCTGCGCATGTGATGCAGGTCATCGAGCAGGATGAGGGCGACCTGCTCGGCAGAATCATCCTGACGCGCGACATCGTGGCACGTTACGATGCCCACCTGCGCGCCCAAATCGAGAAATACAGCAAGCGGACGGCGAACAGGCAATGAACATCCGTCACTTTCGCCCTGAGGACGAGCCGGCTGTTCTGACGCTGTGGAACCGTTGCATGGGGGATCTGTTCCCGCTGGACTCCGCCCTGTTCGAGCAGAATGTGCTGAAAGACGTGCACTTTGACCCGGAGGCGATATGGGTAGCAGAAAGTGCAGATGGCGATCTGCTCGCGTACGCCCATGCGAAGGTGTGCAGGGAGCCTTTGAGCGCGGCAGGCATGATGGAGGAGCAGGGCTGGATCGGCGCGGTGGCGTTTGAACCGGGCGACGCCGGTCGGCAGGCGGGGCGTGAACTGATCGATACCGCGTTGCAATGGCTGAAAGCGAAGGGGCGCAAGCGCGTAAACTACGGTTCGGACCCGGCGCACCTCTTCCCTGGTGTACCCGTTGAACAGACCGAACACCAGCAGATCCTGCGCACGGCAGGCTTCACCATCAGTCAGCACGTGGTGGTAGACCTTGTGCGCGATCTGGCAGACTACCGCGTGCCGGATGAGGTCGAACAGAACCTGCAACGCCTGCGCGACGAGTATGCCATCCGTTCCTGCACCACCGAGGATGTGCCTGCCCTGTTGCGCTTTCTGGAAAAGGAGTTTCCCGGCAGGTGGCATTACGAAACGGTCAAGCGTCTCGAAACGGAACAGACGCCACAGGACCTCCTCATCCTGGTGCAGGGTGAGGAGGTAGCGGGGTTCTGTCACACCTTTCATCGCGGTTCTCTGCGCATCGGTCCGTCCATCTACTGGCGCAAATTGCTGGGCGAGCAGTACGGCGGTTTGGGTCCCATCGGGTTAGCCGCCAGCACGCGCGGCAAAGGGTTGGGACTGGCGTTGCTGTGCAAGGGTGTGGAGTACGTGAAGTTGCAAGGCGCGACGCGCATGGCGATTGACTGGACGGACCTGGTGGACTTCTACGGCAAAATCGGCTTCCGCGTGTGGAAGCGATACAACTCCGCCTCACGCGAGTTGTAGGCGGCTCACCGGGCGGTTCCTCCTCCATCCGCCTGCACGATCCCCACCGTTTGCCCAACATCTCTAATTGTGTTAAAATTGAGTAAGGAAAGTATCTTACCAGCATGATGAGGCGACAATGCCCGTTGCGGTTGGCATAGCATTCAAACGAGTGGCGCGTTCCTACTGGTTTGATCCTGCAGGTTACGAGCTGAAAGAATGGGATAAGGTGATTGTGGAAACCACGCGCGGTCAGGAGATGGGCACGGTGCGCATCCCTCCGCGTGAGGTACCCGACGAGGATTTGCAGGCGCCTTTGAAGCCCATTCTGCGTCCGGCAACCCCGGAAGACCTGAACCAGCACAAACAGAACCTCTATCTGGCGCGAGAGGCGTTCGGCATCTGCAAGGAGAAGATCGGCAAACACGGCTTGCCGATGAAGCTGGTGCATTCGGAGTACGCTTTTGACCGCTCGCAGCTCACTTTCTATTTCGTGGCAGAGAACCGGGTGGACTTCCGGGAGCTGGTGCGCGATTTGGCGGCGACCTTCCGCACGCGCATCCAGCTTCTGCAAATCGGTCCGCGCGACCAGGCAAAGATGATGGGGGGAATCGGTCCGTGCGGTCTGACGCTCTGCTGTAGCACCTTCCTGAAAGAGTTCACGCCCATCTCGATGAAGATGGCGAAAGACCAGAGCCTGTTCCTGAACCCGGTGAAGTTCTCCGGGGTGTGCGGGAAGCTGATGTGCTGTTTGCAGTACGAGCACGAGATGTACCGCGACGCCCGCACACGCCTGCCTCGTATTGGCGAGATGGTGCAGACGCCGCGCGGGGAAGGGCGCGTGAATGACCTGAATATCCTGAAGGAAGAGGTGATGGTGGAGTTTCCGGACGGTACGCTGGTGACCTTTGCCGCGGTGGAACTGCAATGGGAGCGGCAGGTTACCGGGTGTGCCTGTGCCGCGGAACAGGCATCCGAAATCCGTGAAGAGGAGTCTGCGGTAGACGAGGAGGTGCCGGATACCGATGCCTATCTATGAGTTTCGCTGTAAGGGCTGTGGGTGGAAGTTTGAGGAACGCCTGCCCACCACGGACGTGTCGGGCGTGAAGTGCCCGCAGTGTGGCGCCAGCGAGGTGGTGCGTCTCATCTCGTTGTTCTTCTCGCCAAAGGTCAGCAAGGACATGGGTGTGGTGGGCTGTGACCGGTGCGTGGGCGACCGCCCGACGTTTTGCGAGCCGGGAGGATGCCCCGCCTGTGAGTGATGAGGATGGCGCGCCCGCCGCGTGAGAAGTGGATGGTTTTCTATTCCACGCCCGACTTTGTGGAGGCGAGCATCCTGCTGGCTCTGCTGAAGAGCGCAGGCATTCCTGTCGTCCAGCAACGCACGGGAGCGTCGGTGTATGGCGTGGGCACAGCAAACCTTCTGGTGCCGCGCGAGCGACTGGATGATGCGCAAAGGGTAGTGGACGAAGCGAGAAACGCAGGTGAACCGAAAGAAGGGGATAACGGGCATTATGGGCAGTGAGAAGACCTATTACGTCACCACGCCGATCTACTACGTGAACAGCTCGCCGCATATCGGCAGTACGCTGACCACGCTGGCGGCGGATATTCTGGCGCGTTACCATCGCATGAAGGGGCGTACCGTATGGTTCCTGACTGGAACCGACGAGAACGCCATCAAGGTGCATCGCGCCGCGCAGGAGCGCGGTATTGCGACCAGCCAGTTCGTGGATGAGCTGGCGGCGGAGTTTCAGCAGGCGTGGCGGGTGATGCACATTGAGTACGACGACTTCATCCGCACCACCGAACCGCGCCACGTGCGCGTGGTGCAGGAGTTTTTCCGCCGGATGCAGGCGAACGGTGACATCTACAAGGGCATTTACGAAGGCTGGTATTGCGTGTCGGACGAGACCTTTTTCGCGCCGTCGGATGTGGGAGAGGACAGGCTCTGCCCCAACGCCGAATGCCGGCGTCCCCTGCAGTGGGTACAGGAAGAGGACTACTTCTTCCGCCTGTCCGCATACGGCGACCGCCTGCTGAAATATATCGACGAGCATCCTGACTGGCTCGAGCCGGAGTTTCGCAAGAACGAGGTCATCGCCTTCATCAAGCAGGGGTTGCGCGACCAGAGCGTTACCCGCGCCAATCCGGGCTGGGGCATTCCGGTGCCGGGCGAGCCGGACAAGGTCATCTACGTCTGGTTCGACGCGCTGATTAACTACGTCTCCGCCACCGGCTGGCCCGACGACATGGAGCGGTATCAGCAGTTGTGGCCCGCTGTGCATCTGATGGGTAAGGAGATTTTTGTGCGCTTCCATGCTACGCTCTGGCCCGCGATGCTGATGTCGGTCGGGTTGCCCGTGCCGGAGCGCATCTTCGGGCATGGGTGGTGGACGATCGGCGGGGAGAAGGGCAGTAAGTCCAAAGGCAACCTGCCCCATCCTGTGCAGCTGGCGAAAGATATCGCCGGGTGGTCGGGCGCGGAGTTCGATATCGCCGTGGATGCCGAGCGCTATCTGCTCATCCGCGAGATGCAGTTCGGGCTGGACAGCGAGTTCTCGGAGGAATCGTTCCGCAAGCGCTACAACAGCGACCTCGCCAACGACCTGGGCAATCTGCTGAACCGCACGCTGAACATGGTGTGGCGCTATGCGGATGGCAAAGTGCCCACGCCGCTGGAGCCCAACCGCGAACTGATAGAGCTGGCGGAGGATATCGAGCGGGGCATCGCCGAGGAGATTTATCGCTTCCGCCTGAACGGCGTGCTGGAGCAGATATGGCGAATGGTCTCACGCCTGAACAAGTATCTGGACGAGCAGACACCATGGACGCTGTATCGCAACGGTGAGACCGCTCGCGCTCTGGGCGTGTTGTATGACGTGCTGGAAGGCGTGAGGCTGTGTGCCCTGTGGTTGGCGCCCACCATGCCTGTAGCGACCGCCCGTATCTGGCAGCAGCTGGGCATCGAAACCGAGCCGGTGAAAGCCAGCTGGCAGGAGGAGGGCAGATGGGGGCGCCTGCGGGCAGGCACAAGCGTGCAACAACCACAGCCTCTGTTCCCGCGCATCACCGAAGAGGCGGTGGTAGCAACTGTGCAAAAGGAGACCGAAATGGAGCAGAGCAACCTGATTACCATCCAGGATTTCCAGCGGCTGGAGATCCGAATCGCGGAGGTGAAATCCGCAGAACCGGTGCCGAACACCTCCAAATTGCTTAAGCTGACCGTAGATGTGGGCGGTGAAGAGCGCACCCTCGTTGCGGGAATCGCAGAGACCTACAGCCCGCAGGATGTTGTTGGCAGGCAGATTGTGGTGCTGACGAACCTGCAACCGGCGACCATCCGCGGTGTGCAGTCGCAGGGGATGTTGCTGGCAGCGGAGGTGGACGGCAAAGCCATTCTGCTGACGCCCGATAAGCCCGTTCCGGTGGGCAGTAAGGTGCGTTAGCGGGCGTGCACCTGGGCAGAGAGCCGTGCAGACGCTGGCAGTGGTACTGGCGGGCGGCGCGAGCCGCCGGATGGGCTCTCCCAAAGCCCGGCTGGAATGGCACGGTAAGCCCCTGCTGTGCCATGTGATAGAGCGTTTGCAGTCACAGTTCAGCCGGGTTGTGGTGGTGGGCGGCGAGGTGCAATCGCTCTGCCCGCCGGGCGTGGAGTGGATAGCCGACGAACAGCCGGGCGCAGGGGTAGCGGTCGCCATCTGGAGCGTTCTGGGACGCCTGCAAGAGCCGTGCTTCGTATGCGGGTGTGATATGCCGTTTGTCCATGCTGGGCTGGGCAGATGGCTGCTGGAAAACGGCGTCAGATGTGCCGCGCACGTGCCCCGGTGGCAGGGACAGCCTCAGCCTCTTCATGCGGTGTGGTTTCCTGAGGCGGTGGGGTGGATTGGTCAAAGCCTGTCGGCAGGCGAGTATGCCGTCTGGCGCATCCTGCAGGGGATGGACGAAGCGGGCGTCGTGCGGTGGGCAGAGGAGGCGGAGGTGCGCCGGTTCGACCCCGAAGGGCGGTGCTTCGTGAACCTGAACACGCCCGAAGACTGGCAGAGATGGAGCACCGACCCGGAAAGGAGGTGAGATGGGCAGATGAAAAAAGAGATTATCGTGAACGTGGGCAGTCGCGAAACGCGCATCGCGGTGCTGGAAGACGACCGGCTGATGGAACTGCATGTGGAGCGCGAAGAGCGCATCGTGGGCAGTATCTACAAGGCGCGCGTCGCGAACGTTCTGCCCGGCATGGACGCGGCGTTCGTGGACATCGGTCTGGAGCGCAACGCTTTCCTGTATGTGGGCGACATCCTGCCGGAGAGCGGCGAGGAGACGCCCGCGCCCGCTTCGATGCGCCGTTCCGCCCTGCGCAACCGCAACATCAGGGAGATTCTGCGCGTGGGGCAGGAGATACTGGTGCAGGTGACCAAAGGACCGCGCGGCACGAAAGGCTGCCGCGTCTCCACGCGCATCACTTTACCCGGGCGCTACGTGGTGCTGACCCCGGAGGGCGAGCATCTTGGCGTCTCGCGCAAGATTACCGACCCCAAGGAGCGCGAGAGGCTGAAGCGAATCGGCAAGGAGCTGCGCCCCGAAGGCTTCGGGCTGATAATCCGTACCGAGGCGGAAGAGAAGAGCGAGGAACAGCTTCTGCAGGACATCGAGTGGCTGCAGGAGCAATGGCGGACGATTCAGGAAACGGCGAAGAAGGCAAAGGCGCCTGCCCTCGTCCACAAGGACTACACGCTTCTCTACAAAACCGTGCGCGATATCTTCAGCTCGGATACCACGCGCATGGTGATCGATGATCCGGAAGAGTACCAGAAGGCGGTGGAGCTCGCCAGCCGGTTCGCGCCCAAGCTGAAGTCGCGCATCGAGCTGTACGATAAGGAAGAGCTGATTTTCGACCACTTCCGCATCGAGCAGGAGATCGCTCGCCTGATGAAGCGACAGGTGTTCCTGAAGTCCGGCGGCTACCTGACCATCGACGAGACCGAGGCGCTCACCACCATCGACGTGAACACAGGCAAGTTCACGGGCAGTACCAGCCTGGCGGATACCATCGTGCGTACCAACATCGAGGCGGCAGAGGAGGTCGCCCGGCAACTGCGCCTGCGCGATCTGGGCGGGATTATCGTCATCGACTTCATCGACATGAGCAGTTCCCATGACCGCCAGCAGGTGATGCGCACGCTGGAGCGCGCTCTGAAACGCGACCGCGCACGAACCAAAATCAGTCACATCAGCCCGCTGGGACTGGTGCAGATGACGCGCAAGCGCACGGGCGAATCGGTGGTGGAATTGCTGATGGAGCCCTGCCCTTACTGTGGTGGGCGTGGACGTGTGGTGGCGCCGGATTCGGTCAGCATGGAGATCGAGCGGGAGCTGACCCGTCGCGCCCACGCCGAGGATATCGAGGCGTATCTGGTCATCGCCCATCCCAAAGTAGCGGAGCTCCTGATCGGTCCCGAGGGCGAGAACGTGGACGAGCTGGAACATGCCCTGCACTGCGCCATCTATGTGCGCAGTGACCCCGACCGCCACGTGGAGAGTTACGACATTCGCCCCGGCACAATGGCGGATTTCGACCGGGCGTGGTTGGGATTCCGGCGGGCGCAGGTGGTGGAGTGTGTGGTAGAGCCGAGCTCGCTCAGCGCCAACGGCAACGCCAAGTTCATCGGCTGGACGGACGGCTTCCTGCTGGACCTGAACGACGGCGCAGAGTATGCCGGTCAGCGTGTGAAGGTGCGCCTGCTGGATGTGCGGCGGTCGTTCGCGTTTGCAGAGGTGATCCCGTCGTTGCGCCCGCTGGATCGCAGCGACATTCCGTGATGCAGAGAGAGGCGTCTGCTCCCCTTCCCTCGCAGGGAAGGGGACGGGGGTTAGGTCTCATCGTCGGCTCGGCAGGAGTTTTTTTGCCCTCCAGAAGGCGTTATCAGCGGGCATGCTGGCGGACGCGCACGGGCAGGATGGAATACCGGGCGCGCTCGTAAGTATCCCTGCGCTCGTAAATGAGCACCAGGTTCGTCAGCCGACGCAGGGGGCGCATCAGCACCTTCCCGCGATAATACATGCCTGTTGACGAGCCGGCGTCCAGGTTGATGGCGTCCACACAGCCCAGCCGGTGCATCACCACCGCCATCTGGCTGAGTGTGATGGGCTTGCGCGTGCCCACGAACAGCAGAGTGTTATCGCGCGTCAGTCCGACAGCCAGTCGCCACGCAGGGCGCAGCAGATTCCTGTCGCGAAACCCTTCCGCTTGTGGATTGACACCGATTTTGCCCGCCGTGACCAGACGTGGACCGGAACGGATGACGAAGTCGTACGCGCTCCAGTCCTCGCGGCGGTTGCGCTTCACATCCACGAACTCCACCTGGTTGTCGGGGGTGACGCACAGCGCTGTGCCAATCCCGCCAAAGTGCACCAGCTTGCCTTCGATCACAATGTCTCCTACGGGCAGATAGTTGCGCGTGCCGAAGAAGGTGCCGGTAACTGCCGCGGTGGGACGCGCCCGCGCCACCATGCTCTCCAGCGGTTCCGTTCGCCCGCGACGCTGTTTAGCCAGCATGCCGGTCACCTTCACCTCTTCATCGTTCATATTCACGCGGATGATTTTCACCGGCACACTTCCCACTGTGGTGGCGATCAACTGCACACTGCCGCCATCCGCCTGCGCGATGCTCCAGCAAAGCCACCATGCCATGATGCCAGCAAGCCATCTGCCTCTCATCGTCCGTGCCTCTCTGCGACTACTCTGCTACAGTGTTATTCCATACCTGCCCTACTGTAAAAGAGTGCTATTAAGATACCGTAAAACCGGTATGAATGCCAGTTTGACATTCCCATGCAGAAGTGATAGGATTCGCTCCGGAAGGTATTGGGAACATTCGCTATCTTCAAAACTGTCGAAAGGGGCTGGCATCATGAGGCGTATTCTGGTTTCTCTGCTCGTTCTGACCCTTGCCGCCGGGTCGGCGTGCGGACAGGTGGTTTTTACGGATGACTTTGAGGGCTATCAGGGACAGGCAGACCTGGAACGATATGATAACCCGAATGACCTGTTTGACCCCGTGTGGCTGAGGCGCAATGTGTGGCACGGGCAGATCGCTCCCCCCAATCTGCAGTTAATCAATACGGTGACCCCATATAGCCCGCCACCACCGTACCTGCCACAGCCCACAGATGCAAAGGCGCACAGTGGACGACAGAGCCTGTGGCTGAAGGCGGGAGCGCATCGCGCGAACTTCCTGAACCTGTCGGAGCCGATCGGGATAGGCGCGTATGTGGACTGGTGGTTCTACGATACCGGTTCGGCAAACCAGCAGGCAAACGCCTGGGTGGAACTGCTCTTCTACACGAACGGACTGCTGGACGTGGGCGCAGGGGTGACCACCGGGCAGGTGGAGTCGTTCTCTCTGGGTGCAGCCAGCTTCGACCCCGCGGCTAACCGCACCAGATACCAGATTCGCGGCGACATTTCTGATCCGCAGTACTACCCATCGGACTCCTTTGCCAGTCAGGGTGGGGGAGCTGTCAGCTGGGCGAACTTCAGCGGCGCGTCACGTAGCGTCGGCTGGCATCACGCCGCTATCTGGCTGTGGAAGCCCGACGAGGTGCTGTTCATCGTAGACGGCGCCGTTCGCACCGCGCCGCGCAACCCGGCGTACGGTGCAACGACGGTTCGTATTCGTGGTCTCGCCAGCAACACAGTGGACTTCTATTTTGATGACTTTACCGTCGGAGCGGGCATTCCCCCGGCGATGCCCCGTTCCGCCACTGCCGTCCAGCTCACCATATCCAGTTTCACAGGCGACTACTCGCTGGTGAACCTGCGCGTGCAGATTCGCCACCCGGACGAGACGTGGGCGCTGGACACGTTGACGGTTTCGCCAAATGCGAACGGCACGCTGAGCCTTTCCCTGCCGAAGGGGACGTGGGACCTCGCCTTCAAGGGAGACCGCACTCTACGACGGGTATTGCGTTCCGTCGCCATCCCCGCCAGTGGCACGCTGAATGTGTCGCTGGATGCCGGCGATGCGGACGACGATAACGAGGTGACTCTGTTCGACTTTGGTCAGCTGGTTGCCGCGTTCGGCAGTATGCCCGGCGACAGCAACTGGAACCCCACCTGCGACTTCGACGGCGATGAAGAGGTGACGCTCTTCGACTTCGGCATTCTGGTAAGGAACTTCGGGCTGATTGGGGATGAGTGAGGTTCACGTCAGGGTTTCGGCTGGCACATGGAATGCTATCCGCGGTTGGAGGGGATACGATACACCCCCTCCTCCAGCCGCCTGAGGGCGAACTGGTAGTACTCGGGCACGACTTCAAAGCCGAGGTATCGCCTGCCCATCATCTTCGCCACCACCGCCACCTGTCCGGAACCCAGGAACGGGTCCAGCACAAGGTCGCCCGGTCTGGAAGAATACTCAAGAATCTTCTCCACCAGAGCTCTTGGCAGCTTGGTGGGGGTCTTGACGTCGCCGTTCCAGTACTCGCGCGCGATGACCCAGACGTCCTCCATGTCGCGATACCTGGCTGAGCCGCCGTCCTCCGTGCGCTCGTCTGTGAACCGGCAGTCGGGATTGAAGAACCGCTTGCGGTCATCCTTGCACACGTAGAGGCAGTGGTAATGCGAGGTCACGAACCTGCGCCTGGTGAACACCCCAAACTGATACTTCCAGATGATGTGGTTGACGGTGATAAACCCCAGCTCGTGCAGGGCGTTGAGAATATCGCGCAGGTTGTTCCAGCCGGAGAAGACGTACATACTACCCGAGTCTTTGAGAACCCGATGAGCCTCCCGCATCCACTCCAGTGTGAACCCGTAGTACTGCTCTGCCGGAACTTCGCTGTAGCCCTCCAGCACGCGCTCCTGCGTGCGGTTGTAATTGGAACGGCGCGCTTTGAAGTCGATGGCGAACGGTGGGTCGGTGACGATGAGGTCAACAGACTGGCTGGGAAGCTTCCTCATCCCCCCACGGCAGTCCATCAGGTAGATATGGTCGGGTTCGAAGATGTGCTCTGGCATCAGGCAAGTAGCTTAAGTAGCGGGGCGACGCCTGTCGCCCCGCTGACAAGGGTGCCGCTCAGGCGTGCTCCAGCTGCAGGGTGAGCGTGGGCACGTCGCACACCTCGCTTGGACCGAAATACTGGATGGGTCCGGGGAAGCGATAGTCGTCTTCCACCGCCCACTTCTCCCGGTTCTGCGCGAAGGTCTGGAACGGCTTGCCGTTGAGGTCTACCAGCGCCTTGCGGATGACCGGCGTTGGCTTACCCTTGCGCATCTCGATGTTGAGCATCATGGTCACGGGCACGCCGCCCGCTTCCCATTCATCCGCCGGGCGGGTGAGGTTGCGCACGTACACGGTGTAGCCCGTCAGACCGGCGCGGATGAGCTGTGCCGCCGCGTAGCCCAGCGTGTAGGCATAGTCGGCGTCGAAGTTGGAAGGCGCCGCGCATCGCCCCTCGTAGCCGAAGAAATGGCTGAGGGGACTGAACTTCACCTCTTTCGCCTCGCCCTTCGATTGCAGGAGGCGGATGCGGTCGGAGACCAGGTCGATCAGCAGTCGCTCGGTCTCCACCTGCGACAGCGGCACGTTGCCGTGGCTATCTCGGCGGAGAAGCACCTCCTGAATGTCCTGCGGGAGCGAGCAGTACACCCGCGCGCTGTGGTCGGTGAGCTTGGTGTTCAGGTACTGCACCCGCTCTGCATGGTCGGGCAGGCTGTGGATGTATGCCTCCTCCGCGCCGAGTATCGCGCTCAGCTCGTCGATCAGCACTTTCAGGTCGCCGATGAACTCCACCAGCCCCTCCGGCACCAGCGCGATGCCGTAGTTCTTGCCCTGCTGAGCGCGTTTGATCACCACGTCGGTGATGTGATCGACGATCTCCTCCAGCGTGGTGCCCTTTGCGTGCACCTCCTCGGAGATGAGCGCGATGTTGGGATGGGTCTGCAGGGCGCACTCAAGGGTCACATGGCTGGCGGCGCGTCCCATCAGGCGGATGAAGTGCCAGTACTTCACCGCGGAGGTGGCATCGCGGGCGATGTTGCCGATTAGCTCGGCGTACACCTTGCTGGCGGTATCGAAGCCGAAAGAGGCTTCGATCAATCCGCCCTTCATATCGCCGTCGATGGTCTTGGGCACGCCGATCACGCAGGTAGATGCCCCGACCGAGCGCAGGTACTCGGCGAGCACCGCAGCGTTCGTGTTGGAGTCGTCACCGCCGATAATAACCAGCCCGTCAAGCCCCATCTCCTCGAAGTTCTTGCGACAAGCCTCCAGCTCTTCGGGCTTCTCGATCTTGTCGCGCCCGGTCATGATCATATTGAAACCGCCGGTGTTCCGGTACTGGTCTACGATCTCGGCGGTGAGCTCCATATACTTGCCCTTGATGACGCCACCAGGGCCTTTCAGGAAGCCGTACACCTTGCTGTCCGGGTTGGCGGACTTCACCGCGTCGAACACGCCCGCGATGACGTTGTGTCCGCCTGGCGCAGGACCTCCCGATAGCACCACGCCCACTTTCAGCGGTTTGGTGCTGAGGTCACCCTTGCCTTCCACCAGCGTGGCGACAGGCTGTCCGTAGGTGTTGGGGAACTGCTTGCGTATCTCTTCCCTGTCGGTGGCTGGCTCAGTCGGCTCGCCCAGACGCACCGTGATGTTGCCTGTCCGCAGCGCGGGAGGCAGTTTCGGCTGATAGGATGCTCGTGCTTGCTGTAGCGGAGATTTGCTGTCTGTCATCGTCGTCGCCTCTCTTTTCACGCTTTTGGTCAAGTATATCTTACAGCACCAGCGCGGAAATTGCCACCGCGATTACAACACCTCGCCCACTTCGCCCAACATCTGCTCGCGGAGCAGGGGAATGGGCGGGAACCCGGCTCGCAGATAGTCATCATGGAATCGTCGCAGGCTGAACTGTGCGCCCAGCTTGCGCTTCAGGTCTTCACGCAGCTTCAGCAGGAGCAGTTTGCCCAGCGTGTAATTGCAGTACATCGGGTCGACGGTGCCACGCTTTGCCTCGCGCTCGGCGTTGATGGGTTCCATGTGCGCCTGCTCGATGAAGAGTTGCTTCGCCTCTTCCACGCTCATGCCCTGCGTGTGCATCCCGAAGCCCGCCACATACCGGCAGGCACGAAGCAGTGCCTCGTGCAGCTGGGCAAGCCGATAGCGCGGGTTGTCTGCGCCATAGCCCAGTTCCATGAACAGCTCTTCGCAGTAGTGCGCCCAGCCCTCGGCGTTGGAGTAAGAACCCATCATCTTGCGCAGGCGCGTGGGAGCGTGTTTCAGCCACAGAAACTGCACGTAGTGCCCCGGATACGCCTCATGGATGCTGATGGCGGTAAGGTTGTATCGGTTAAAGGCGCGCAGGTGCGCCTCGATATCCTCCGGTGACCACTCAGGTGAGGGCAGGGTGACGTTGTAGAACGCCTCCGTGGCGACCTCCTCGAAAGGACCGGGCGTGTCCATACTGGCGAAGGTGAGCTCACGCATGAACTCCGGCGTCTCCTCGACGCGACAGCGCACATCCGAGGGGATGGTAACCACGTCGCGCTCGATGCAGAACTGGCGCAGGTCTTCCAGCATCTGCTGGGTGAAGGGAATGAGGTCGTCCGCGCCGGGGTGGTCCTGCGCAATCTCATCGAACACTTCGCGCGGGGAGCGATGGGGGTCTATGCGCGCGGCGGTGGCGGTGAACTCCTCCTGCAGGCGCTGGAGCTCCGCCTTGCCAATTTGCATCAGTTTGTCCAGCGGTAGCGTCACGCCCTCGCCCCACTGCAGACGCAGGCTGTACAGCCGTTCGCCGATGGCAAAGGAGTGTTCCGCGCGGGGAAGCACCTCTTCTTCCAGCCACTGCGCGTAGGCGTTGTAGGTGTCGATGACCTGCCGGTTGACCACCTCGAACTCGTTCCAGAGCGAGGTATCCTTCACCTCCGCGAACGCGGCAGGAAGCGACCGTTCGAAGAACCCCACGGTGGCGCGCACCTGCTGAATGGCGATTTCGGTGGGCACGCGAGCCGGCTCGGTGAGCTGCTGGCGGGCGTGTGCGAAGATGGTGGGCGCCTGCTTGAGGCGTGAGATGACCGCCCGTAGCCGTTCCTCAGCGGGAGCAAAGGCTCGCTTTGCCAGTGCGAATGCCCCACCCACGACGATACTGTTCGGAGTGTCCGGGTCGTGCGTCCAGCTTCGCCACGCTTCGAGGTCGACCAGCCGATGGCGGATTTCGCCCTCTGCCAGCGCGAGGTCCAGGGCGCGATCGGGGCTGAGCTGGTCGCGCGGGATAGATTGCATTTCGCGCAGGAAACTGTATAAGGCGCGGATTTCGGCATCTCGCGCCGCTTCCGAGTAGTCGTACACCTGATGGTCGTACTGATGCACGCCCAGATAGGTTGCCATTTCGGGAAAGCGCTCGAGGGTCATGCTCGCTATGCGTTCTGCCAGCGCATCCCATCGTTCGTTCCAGCCGTTCTGCATGGTGTAGCCTCCGTTGTTGTCTAATCGTTCGCACCGATTATAACACATTCTCCGGTGTTTTCTCGTAAACATGCTGCAGGGTGTGGTATAATAAAAACGCGGCAAAGGAAACGGGCGATTTCCTCGACATAGTGTTTTGGGCTAATACCTCAATGCGTCATATCCCTAATCGGTTCGCCGATTAGGCAGCGGAGCCATCTCGCAAGAGATGGCTCCAGCTTTAATTGTAGGTCGGGTGTCCTGTGAAAACCAACGTCTACGTGGATGGGTTCAATTTGTACTACCGGGTGAGGAATACACCATACCGCTGGCTCAATGTTTTGCGGCTGTGTCAAGTGATCCTCCCTGAGAATCAAATTCAACGGGCGCGCTACTTCACGGCACGGGTTAGCGCAACTCCGGACGACCCTCACTTGCCCCAACGCCAGCAGGTTTACCTCCGCGCACTTCAGACGATACCGAACCTTACGATTCACTACGGGCAATTCCTTAGGCATCAAACGCGAATGCCGCTTCTGAATCCACTCCCCGATGGAAGACAAACTGTAGCCGTTTGGAAAACGGAGGAAAAGGGTTCGGACGTCAACTTAGCGAGCTATTTGCTGTTGGACGCATTCAACCAGGAGTATGAGGCAGCTATCGTTATCACGAATGATTCGGACCTTGCCGAACCCATACGAATAGTCAGACGACATTTCGGGCTCAAGGTGGTTGTCCTTCACCCCGTCAAGCCTCGTACACAGCCCGGTAAGCCAACCGTCAGTATCGAGCTGAAAAAAGCCGCTTCTAAGTCTATTGTTATGGACGACTGGCATCTTGAGAACAGTCAGTTTCCTGCCGTCCTGCAGGATGCACATGGAACCATCCGTAAACCATCGTCGTGGTAGCCTCGTACGATTGTGTCGCCCTCATTCGTCTCTTGAACCCAACCCCTGAGATGCATCCGAAACGCACTTCGAGGTATCTATCGTATTGGAAACGAGAACGGGTATGAGGTGAAGCGAATGCGTGTAATAAGCTGGGTGATGGCACTGGTGCTGTTGTGGGCGTCCGCGGCGGTGGCGCAGTTTGCCCCACCGAAGGATGCACTGAGTGTGACGGCAACCGCTTCAGTGAAGCAGGTTACGCCGGGTAAGCCGTTTGAGATTGTGGTGACGCTGAACATCAAGCATCCCTACCACGTCAATGCCAATCCGGCGAGCGAGTCGTTCCTCATCCCCACGACGGTGAACGTGGAGCCGGTCACCGGTATCCGTTTCGCCCAGCCAGCGTACCCCAGGGGTATTCAGCGCGAGTTCGCCTTCACGGGCGGCAAGAAGATTGCCGTCTACGAAGGGAAGACAATCATCCGCATACCTGGTACGCCCGATAAGAGGCTGAAGGCGGGCACGGTGACCATCAAGGGCAAGGTGAACTATCAGGCGTGCGACGAGAGGGCGTGTTATCCTCCTGGTGACTTGCCCTTTACCCTGCGACTGCCGGTGGGTAAAGCCACAGCGAGCGCGGAGGTTGAACAGCCGGCGGGAACGGTGCAGGCGGAGAGCGAGCCGGGGGCAGGGAGCGGTCAGTTGTCTGCAGGCATGTTCTCGTCCACACCCGGAGGAGCTTACCTCCAGCGGTTGCAGGACCTGCTCAACGCAGGGCGATTCGGCATCGCCCTGCCTATCATCCTGTTGCTGGGACTGTTGTTGAACCTCACGCCCTGCGTGTACCCGCTCATCCCGATTACCATCTCCTTCTTCAGCAGGCAGACGGCGGGCAGTGCGGGGCGCACGTTCGGGCTGGCACTGGTATACGTGTTTGGTATGGCGCTGATGTATGCGTCGCTGGGTACCGCCGCGGCGGCGCTGGGCAAGACGTTTGGATTTCAACTGCAGAACCCCTGGGTGCTGGGCGGTTTCGCGTTGATACTGGTCGCGCTCGCGCTCAGTATGTTCGGGGTGTATCAACTGCAATTACCGGCGAGCCTTCGCAACAAGGCGCGCTTGCGGGAAGGGTGGCTCGGTGCGCTGATGATGGGTTTACTGGTGGGCGTAGCCGCCGCGCCATGCGTGGGACCGGTGGTGGTAGCGCTGGCGGCTGTGGTGTCGGGCACGGGCAATGTGCCGCTGGGTTTCCTGCTGTTCCTGACGCTGGGCCTGGGGCTGGGACTGCCCTACATCGTGCTCGCGATGTTTTCCGGAGCGATTCGTCGCCTGCCGCGCAGCGGCGAGTGGATGGTGGCGGTGGAGCATCTGTTCGGTTTTGCGCTGATCGGCGTAGCCATCTTCTTCCTCAGCCCAATATTGCCGGCGCTGGTTTACAAATGGCTGATGTTCGCTTTCCTCGCCGGGGTGGGCATCTATCTGCTGGCGCTGGATAAGCTCGCGAAGAACGTGCGCGGGTTCTTTCTGTTCAAGCGACTGCTGGGCGTGGCGCTGGTGGCGTGGGCGGTGATGTTCATCATGCCAAGCCGTCCGTCGGGCGCGGCGCATATCGCGTGGCAGCCGTACAGCGACGAGGCGCTGGAGCAGGCAATCGCGCAGGGCAAGCCAGTGGTGATCGACTTTTACGCAGACTGGTGCCTGCCGTGCAAAGAGCTGGAGGCGAATACTTTCTCCGACCCCCGCGTGGCACAGGCGTTCGATGGCGTGGTGGCTTTGAAGGCAGACCTCACGCAGGACAAAGACCCTGCCGTGCGTGCCGTCAAGGAACGGTTCAAAATCGTGGGCGTGCCCACCATCGTCTTTCTGGACGGCTCTGGGCGCGAGCAGGAGGCGCTGAGGCTGGTGCAGTTCGAGCCACCTGACGCCTTCCTGAAACGGATGGCAAGGTTTCAATCTGTGGCGGAACAGACCGCCAGTCGATAAGGAGGACAGACACGTGCGTCAGTTCGGCTTCTGGTTACCGGTTGTGGTGTTGCTGGGAATCGCCGCGTTGTTCTGGTTGGCGCGTGAGGCGATGCCCCTCGATGTGGTGCGCGTGCTGATGACAATCAACATTGGCGTAGCGGGCATCCTTCTGTTGCGTCGCCGAGGAGCCACTTCGATGCTGGGTGTGGTGCTGATCATCGGTGCGTTGTGGGTGGCTCAGCCCGGAGTGGTCGCGGGCAGGGGCGAAGTAAACATGCTTCCCGCCAGCAAGCAGGCGATCCAGCAGGCAACAGAGCAGGGCAAACCGGTAATACTGGTGTTCACGGCGGATTGGTGCCCCTTCTGCCGCAGGCTGGAGAAGGAGACCTTCACCGACGGCGAAGTGGCGCGGCTGGCGAGCCAGTTTGTGGTGTTGCGTGTAGACATGACCTCCAGCACTCCGCCTGCCGAAACAGTAGAGCTGGCAAAGACGTACGGCGCGGAGGGCTTGCCGACGGTGGCTTTTCTGAACGAACAGGGCGAGTGGCTCCAGTCTGCTACGCTGGTGGGATACGAACCGCCGCGTGACTTCGCCCAGCGGCTTCGGCAGGTCTTGCAACAGTAGAGGGATTTTGGTATACTGAAGTCACCTGTTTCTCCCCGCGGGTTGTGCCGCGAGTTGTGTCCCCGGCCGGACCTCTGGTTGATTTCGGGCAGCGTTTTTGTCCCCCAAACCGGGGCGGGGTATGCTGAATGATGTCGCAGTCGGCGTTGCATCACGGGAACGACACATCAATATCGGGGCTGACGTCTCCCGTACACCTGCATCTGCGTGAGCAGGATGGCGTGTACGCGCTGTATTGCACGCCTCTGCCTGCCAGTCTCTGTGGACGGTTCCTGCGCCCATACCTGCAGGCGGGCTATCTGCTTATCGTGCGCCTTGCCACTCGCTCGCTTCTGGCGCGCCCCGACCTGACACCGGCTCAATGGCTGCGTCTGCAGGGCTTACAGGCGCACTCGATCCCACCATCGTATGCGCTGGTTCCGGCTCGTTATCTGGACGATCTTGTCAACCTCTCGCCGCTGAATCTGCTGGTTCTGGACACCGCCCGATCGCCTGACGAGGTCGCTCAGGTGGACATCGCGCCGATGGAGGTCGATACGTTTGCGTGCGTCTCCTGGCGAACTCTGTTTCCCGATGCGGTCGGCAACAGGTTCTGCTGTGAGTTGCGCGAGGAGAGAACGGCGCATCTGCTCAGCCGCGAGCGGCCGATACTTGCAGACCTGCTGTCTCGTTTCCTGAGGGAATACATACAGACCCTGCAGCCCGGCGTGCCCATGATGGGCGACTTCCCGTCTCTGGTGCACGAACAGCTCTGGCAGTACGCCGCGCAGGGTTTCGCCCCCCTGCGGGTGCAGGACACAGAGCACGGCGTGGAGATGTCGGTGGCGCTTGGCACGCCCGACCACAGCCTGTGTGTGATGGCTCAGAGCTGTCAGCACATGTCGCAGATTCAGCGCGGGTTTGTCCTGCGCTGGCATGGTGGCACATGGGACCTGTGCAGTACCGAAGAGATGCCCTTCGAAGAATCATCTGGCTCTGAGCAATAGCCCCGCACCGATCAGCACCATCACCAGCGAGATGCTGACGGGCAGCCAGACGGGACCAATCCACGGTACCGGTATCAGAAACAGCACATCCAGGGTGCGAAGCGAGCGGGGCCAGCCGATCAGCACCCGCAGGAACACATAGTAAAAGATATCCCACACGCCAAACGCCAGCAGGAATACCGCCAGTTTTTGCACAGGGTTCGCCCCTGCCAGCCACGCGAGCGTCACGAGCATGACGATGGTCGCCACTTCGCGCCCGATCTCGGTACGCAGGATGTGGGGCGGAATACGTCCTTCGAAGTCCGAGATGCGCGTAAAGCGGATATAAGGGAATCCTACCTGCAGGGGCACCACGAAACCATCGGGATAATAGAGCGCGCGCAGGTATACGACCACCGCTGACTCCACATAGCCCATGGCGATGGCAAATAGCGTGACGAGAAGCACCTCGCTCATCGCTTGCCTCCCGCGTGCTTGTTGTCCCGTAGAATCGTGCACCTACTGCTTCTGTGGCTGTGCCGGGCTGTCCTGCTGGTTTCGGGGTAGCATCCGCTCGCGGATGCGCTGTTCCTGTGCCTCGTCTTTCAACCTGCCGCTATCGGTCAGGATGTGCGGAGTGACGAAGATCAGCAGTTCCGAGTTGATGCGGCTTGTCTTCGTGCCCTGAAAGAGCGTGCCGAGTATCGGAAGGTCACCCAGCAGGGGAATCTTGGTGCGCGTGCGATACTCCTGCTGTTGCGTCAGTCCCCCGATGACGATGGTTTCACCGTCTCTCACGCGCACGGTGGTCTGTGCCCGCCGGGTGGACAGCACGGGCATCCCGGTCTCGCGATCCAGCTCGCTGATGTTGCTGACCTCCGGCTCGATGGTGAGCGTGATCTCGCCGTTTCCGCCCGTCCACGGACGCACCGCCAGCTTCACGCCCACGTCTACGCCCTGAATGCGCTCCTGCTTGCCGCCGTAGGAGGTCACCTCCACCTTGATGAACTTCGTCTGCCCGATGAAGATGTCGGCGTCCTGTCCGTTCACGGCAGCCATGCGCGGGTTCGCGCGCACACGTGCCTTGCCCTGTGCCTCCAGCGCGTTCAACTTCGCCTTGAAGTCTTCTGGCAGAACGCCCACCGTGCGATACAGAAAGTCACCCGTCCCGGAGTCGGAGGATGCTGTTATCCAGCTGTCGATGAACGATAGCCCCAGCGAGGCATTGATGTCCTCGGTGGAGGCGATCTCTACTGCCAGTGCCTCGATCATGATCTGCGGGGGCGGAAGGTCGATCTTCTGGAAGTCCGAGCGGATCTTCTCCAGCATCTGGGTTGGCGCAGTGACCACCACGGCGTTCTGTGCTTCGTTCACGTGCAGGTAGCTGTAGAGGAAGGTCGGCAGCAACCCGGACGCCACCTGCGCCTTGATATACTTCATGCGGAACGACTCGGTGCCCGACAGGCGATAAGGCGCGAGGTCGGTAGGCACGCCGTCGCTCACCATATACACGCCGTTCACTTCTGACAGCGCCAGACCGTATGCGCTGGCGATACCGCGTATCATCTCGTCCACCGGGAGGTTATCCACCGACATGGACACCTCGCGGTTGCGCACGGAGTCGTCCACGGCGATGTTCACGCCGGTCTTGCGGGCGATTTCCGCCATCAGCTGATACAGGCGCGTTTTGACGCTGTGCACAGACAGCAACCCGTTCTCGAACTCCACCTGCAGTTGCGCAGTGGCTTCGGCGCGGGCAGTGTCGTTATTGGTGGTCTGGCGTCCCACCAGTGTGCGCTCACTGCTGACGGTGATAATCACGCTCTGCTGGTCGTTACTGCGCTCCACGTTGATGCGCGACGGCTCGAACAGTGCTACCACCATCGACACGCCGATACCTTCCACCGCATTCTGCGGAACGGAAAGCTGGATGTAGCTGACCGGGAACTTGCTGACGTCGATGAAGTTCTTGCCGATCTGCGACTTGGCGTTGGTGAAGCGCAGGGCGATACGGTTGCGCCTGCCGTACAGCATCCCCCAGTTGCCGCCTTCGGGTTGCCATTCCAGCACGCCGTCGGCGCGGACGGTGATCTGCACGCCGTTGCTGAGCTGATCGGCGCGGATATCAGTGATGTTGCAGTAGGCGGTAGTCTGTGCCATGACAGGCAGTGCCAGCGCCATGCAAAGCAGAATGAGAGTGAGCGTGGTTTTCATCATCAACTGCTGACCTCCCTCTGTGGCGAAGTGACGATACGCGGTGTGATGAATATACCCAGTTCGGTAACAGTGCGACGATGCGTCCGGGCGCGGAATAGCCCTCCGATGAGAGGCAGGTCGCCCAGAAGAGGTACTTTTCGCGTGATGCGGTCATCCTGCTCAAGAGTAAGACCGCCGATAAACAGGGTTTGTCCATCGCGCAGGAGCAGGGTGGTCTCTGCACGCCGGGTAGCCACCGTGGGCAGACCGGTAACCGCGTCCAGCTCTGCCACAGCTGTCACCTGCGGGGTGACAGTAGCCAGAATCACCCCCTCTGCGCCCACCCAGCAGTTCATCTCCAGGCTCACGCCCACGTCCACCGGAATCACGCGCGTGATGAATGCCTGCGACCACTCCTCGAAGTAGTCCGCCTTGATGTAACGCTGTTGTCCACTGAAGATACGGGCGGTTTGTCCGTTGAGGGCAACAGCGGTAGGGGTGGCGCGGATACGCACCTTGCCCTGCGCCTCCAGCAGACGCAACCTGGTCTCGATATCGGTGCGCGGTGCGCCTGCCACAGCGTAGAAGATGTCGCCTGTGCCCATGTTCACGCGCGCGGTGTTGTGGGCGTCGGTGACGAGGAGGCGCAGGAGGCTCTCGCGATCGGTGGTGTCAGTAATTTCCACTATCAGTGCGTCCACCTGCACGTGCGGAACAGGGCGGTCGATTCGGGCGAGGTCCTCGCGCACCTTCTGCACCAGCGCGGGCGGACCAACCACCGTCAGCGAGTTCTCGCCGGCGTTCACGCGCAAATGCTTGAGCAGGAACTCCGGCAGGCTGTTGCGTGCCGAGGCGGCACTGATGTAGTTCAGCGGAACCTTCGCCAGCTCGCTTTCCAGATAGGTGCTCAGGTTGCTGACAGAACCGTCGCCCAGCACCCATGCACCGTTGGCACGACCGAGTTCCAGCCCGTAACCGTTCGCAATGGCGACAAGCGCCTCTTCTGTCGTCACTTCCTGCAGGCAGAGGCTGACGGCACGCTCGAGGTCAGCGTCCACCAGCACCACTGCACCCGTGCGGGCGTTGAACTCGCGGATGAGTTCTCGCAAGTCGGCATTCAGCGCATAGATGCTGACGGTGTCGCCGTCGGTCTCGATATGCAGTTCGGAGGTGGGCATTTCGCCCGGCTTGCGTCGCTGGACGGGGGGCAGGGTGCGCCGGTCGCTGGTCACCAGAACAATCAACGACCGCTGGTCCTGAGTTTGCTGGATGCTGAAGGTGGGACCCGCGTAGGGCAGAGCGCTGAAATCCACCTCCTCGCCGCCCACACGCCCCGACCGAAGAACGCCCGGGCTGAACAGCACCACGCGCACGTCGACGCCGAGACCGTCCGGGGTGTCGGATGGCAGAGAGACCTCCACATGGCTGACGGGATAGATGCCCACATCCACAAAGCTGGTCACCTGTGAGCGGGCGTTGGTAATGCGGAACGGGATTTCCAGTATCGGCTTGCGCGGGTCGGTGCCATCCTGTCGCTCAGCGCGGGCGGTGTCCACGAAACGTTCGGGGTTGAACTGCAGACGCATCAGCCCGTCGGCGCGGATGGTGACCTGCACCGCGTTGCCGATGCGCTGGCTCTCTACCGCCACAATGTTGCAGTAGGGCATCCTTCGCTGAGCCTGCACCGATAGCGTCAGGAGCATCAGCGTAAACAGAACCAGAGGAACCAGCCAGCCGGGACTATTTGGGCGCACGGGTGTCCTCTTGCAGGAAACGCTTCTTCAACGCCTCTTCCTGCTCGGCGGGAAGGTGACCGGTTTGCGAAAGGATGCGCGGCGTGATGAAGATTGCCATCTCCGTCGTCGATTCCTTCGTGTCCTCCGAGCGGAAAAGCTGTCCTATCAGTGGAATGTCACCCAGAATGGGCACTTTGGTCGTGGTGGACATCAGCTCGCGCTGTATCAGCCCGCCGATGATGATGGTCTCGCCGTCACGCACGCGCACGGTGGTATTCGCGCGGCGGGTGCTTTTATCGGGTAAGCCGGTTTTGGGGTCGGGCGCGCTCAGCACGCTGATTTCGGGCTGAACGTCCACGATGATTTCTCCCTCGCCACCCGTCCAGGGTGTGATGTTCAGACGCACACCTGCATCGATAAAGTTGGTCTGGCGCATGAAGAAATCGCCCTCGCCACGCCCGCCGCCGATGCTCACCGGCGTGCTGAGATATCGCTGTTTGCCGATGAAGATGCTCGCCCGCTGACCACTGACGGTAGCGATGCGTGGGTTGGCGTGCACACGGGCTTTGCCCTGCGTGACCAGCGCCCGCAGGCTGGTGAAGAACTCGGTCGGCAGGGTGCTGACCGAACGAAACACCACCTGTCCCACGGGCGAGTCCACGCTGAGGCTACGGTTATCGTTGCTCCAGCCCCATTGCGCCCGAAACTCTCGCGCGGCAGAGTCGGTGAACTCCACCATCAGCACGTCTATCATAATCTGTGATGCCGGGATGTCGAACTGCTTGATGTCCTCGCGGAACTTTTTGAGCACCTCCGGCGGCGCGGAGAGAATAACTGCGTTTTGCTCGGCGTTGGTCTTCACGTGGTCCTGCAGGAAAACGGGCAGGAGCGACTTCGCGTTCGGTGCCAGCACGTACTGGGTGGTAATCGAGTCGATATCGCTCAGCAGATATGAGGAGGGACTGCGCGGGATGCCCTCACTGACCATGAAGATGCCGTTCACTTCCCGATAGGAGAGACCGTAGGCGGCGGCGATAATCTCTAGGATGCGCGTGACGGGCATGTTCACCAGATTGATGGTGACCGTACGGCGCACCGTGTCGTCCACAATCAGCCGGATGCCTGTCTCGCGGGCAAGGCGCGTCAGCAGTTCCTGCGCATCCACTCCTACCGCAAACACCGAGACGCCCTCTGCTCCCACCGTGACCTCCAGCGAGGGCGAGCCGTTATTGTTCTCGGATATAGCTGGGGGCGGTGCAGGTGCTGGGGTATTTCCACGACGCTGAGCCACTTCTTGCGCGTGCAACGAAACAGCGAGCGTCAGCAACAGCAGGATAGCGGCAACGCGAGCTCGAGTCCACATGCCACAGGTACCCCTCCCTCAGAATCCCGAGTAGATTTAGGCGAAGTCAAACGAAAAGCCTGCTCCCGTGTGACGGCAAGCACGCATATTTATTGACGCAGAACCGGGGCTGGGGTTACAGCTGGAAGACCTTCTGCTCGATACCCAGTTGCTGGCACAGGCGACAGATTTCCGCGGGCGTGAGCCCTTCCGCCATCTCGCCGTTGACGAGGTTCAGGTATTCGTAGCGTGCGCCCGTTTCGGCGTACTCGATGCGGTCGAGGGCGCGCTTGACGGACGCATCGGAGCGTGCCATCACGCCATGCTTCGCCCACACCGCCACGCGGTGCAGGCGCAGTTTCTCCTTCGTTGCCTGCATCAGTTCGTCGGAACCGGGTAGCAGGAACGGCACCAGCCCCACTCCCTCCGGCAACTGCACGATACACTCCGGTTGCCAGCGCAGGATGTGGCGGTTGAGATACTGCTCATCCTGATAGCGCGGGATGTGGCTGAGGTAGGTGAGGTGCAGAGGCTGAGCGTGGATGAGCGCATGGAAGTTCGTGCCCGTGCGCGTTATCTGGTCGTGATGCACCGCCAGATGGGAGTTAAACTCGCTGGTGAGCCTCTCGAATAGCCGCCTCGGTGAGGTGAACAGAGTGGCGGTGTGCCCATCAGGATTTATGCGCACCGCGCCCAGATTCGCCTCAGGGTCATGGGCGATTTCGCGGAGGCGCCTGCCGGAACCGGTCACCAGAAACAGCCCCTCATGCAGTTCGGGAACGGGAGTGGGCAGGGGGATGGTCTGCTCCAGAGGGAAACGGCGCCGCGGGTCGACTTCCCATCCGAGATACACCGAGATATTACCCGCCGCGCCTTCGCTGGCTTCGATCTCTGCCAGACGCTGACCGGCTTCGCCGATGAGGGCGATAATCTCGCCAAGGTCAGGGTAGGGTGGTTGCACAGGCATGGTTGTGGCTCCTTTCGGGTAGTTGGCGTGGCGCTACTCGACAATCTCCCCGACGAAGCCCCACAGGTGCCCCTCCACCGCGCGCACCTTCACCGTCTGCCCGATGAGCTCGCGCGAGCCGGGGAAGTTCATCGTCTTGTTCTGGCGCGTCAAGCCGGTCAGGCGGGAGGGGTCTTTCGGGCTGGGACCCTCCACCAGCACCTCGTACACGTTGCCCACCTGCGACTGGTTGATCTCGCACGTGATACGGTTCTGCAGGTCGATCAGCCTCTGCAGTCGCTCCAGCTTCACCTCGCGGGGCAGCTGGTCTTCACGTTGCGCCGCTTTGGTGCCGGGGCGTGGGCTATAGGCGAACATGAACGCGGAATCGAAGCGGATACGCTCCACAAACTCCAGTGTGTGCTGGAACTGCTCTTCCGTTTCGCCCGGAAAGCCAATCATCAGGTCGGTGGTGATGGCGATGTCGGGCATCGCCTCGCGCAGTTTGTGCACGATGCTCTCGTACTGCTCCACCGTGTATCCGCGCTTCATCTCGCGCAGGAGGTCGTTGTCCGCCACTTGCAGGGGCAGGTGCACGTGCTCGCACACCTTGGGCAGTTCCGCCATCGTCTGGATGAGCTCATCGCTGAAGTCGCGCGGATAGGGTGACGTAAACCGGATGCGCTCGAGGCCCGGGATGTCGTTGATGAGCCGGAGCAGTTTGGCGAAGGGTACTTTGCCCTCCATCAGGTTCTTGCCGTAGGAGTTTACGGTCTGCCCCAGCAGGGTGACCTCCTTCGTGCCGTGCTCGGCGAGGTAGCGGATTTCGTTCAGGATGTCCTCGGTGGGGCGACTGCGCTCGCGCCCACGCGTGAGCGGAACCACACAGAAGGTGCAGAACTTGTCACAACCGTACATGATGGGCACGAAGGCACGCAGTTTGGGCTTGCGCTGGGTGATGCGAGCAGGCACATCGGTCACGATAGCCCCCTTGCGCGGAGGCAGTTCCAGTGCCATGCGCAGTTTGCGTGCCCGCCGAACCTCCTGCACCATCTCCGGAATGCGGGCGATGTTGGCGGTGCCGACCACGAAGTCCACGTGGGGTGCCTCTTTGCGGATTTCGTCGGCGCGAACCTGCACCATGCACCCGCACACGCCGATGATGCCGTCGGGATGGCGCTGTTTCCACTTGCGCAGTTCGCCCAGCAGGCTGAAAACCTTGTCCTCCGGCTTCTGGCGCACCGAGCAGGTGTTCAGCAGGATGACCTCTGCTTCCTCATCATCCTGCACCGGCTGATAGCCGAGGCGTTCGAGGAACAGCCCCATCTGCTCGGAGTCTTCCTCGTTCATCTGACAGCCCCACGTGTATATTTTGTAACCGCGTTTCGCCTTCTCCAGCACCTGCGTCATCGCGTCATCCCTCGTTTTTTTCTTTCTCTCGCCAAAATATTATAGCACAGGGGAACAGGAAGGGATGATTAGCGTGTATAATGAATCAAGAAGTAGTTGCTGGAATCCAACCACACACGACGGAGGAGAAGCATGCACAAGCGATTTGGAGCGATTGCGGCAGTTCTGGTGCTGGGCATCGCGACAGTGCTGTGGGTATCGGCGAACCCTCAGAACAAGCCGACCGTGAAGCCTGCAGTGATGAAGTCAGGCTCGTCCTGCTGTCCGACGGAGGGCGCGGGCAAGACGACCACCCTTCAGCAGGCAAGCACCGAAGTGAAGCCCGCCGCGGCAAAGCAGGGTAAGTCGGAGTGCCCTTACACTGCAGGCATGGCGAAGACCACTGCCGCCAACGGCAAGAAGGATTGCGCGGACTGCCCGGAGATGAAGTCTTCTGCAACGCTGGCTTCTGCGAATGGCAAGAAGAACGGCGCGGACTGCCCGGAGGCGAAGTCTTTTGCAACCCTCACTGCCGCAAAGGACAGCGGCAAGGACTGCGGCGGATGCCCGTTTATGAAGTCCAACACCGCCGACAAGCAGGTGAAGGCGAAGCCTGCGGCTATCACGAAAACCAGCAATGTGAAGACCGTAAGCACCCGGTAGGGGCAGACCTTGTGTCTGCCCTGTGCGATATTCAGCAGCGGGCATGGTAGCCGGTAGGGGCAGACCTTGTGTCTGCCCCTGTGTGCATTTTCCGTGATGCGTACGCACGACGGGGGCGACCACTAGGTGGGCGACCACCAGGTGGGCAACCACAAGGGTTGCCCCTACGGGATGGCATTGGGCATAGGCTAACGGGGGTGACCATAGGGTGGGCAACCACAAGGGTTGCCCCTACGGGATGGTTCTGGCATACGCCAATGGGGGCAATCACCAGGTGGGCAACCACAAGGGTTGCCCCTACGGGATGGCATTGGGCATAGGCTAACGGGGGCGACCACCAGGTGGGCAACCGCCGGGTGGGCAACCACAAGGGTTGCCCCTACGGGAAGAACCTCCGGCAGGAACCGCACCTTCTCTCTGCCGAAATCGGGATAGCGTATCGCTGATTCAGGAGGTGCGTATGCCACCCATCAAGATTGCGCTGGTAGGGGCGGGGAGTCGGTCTTTCGGTCCATCCACCATCCGCGACATCCTGCTGAGCAAGCCACTGACCGAAGCGGGCGTGCAGATGGTGCTGATGGACATCGTTGCGGAGCATCTGGTGGAGGTGGAACGCTACGCCCGGCACGTGGTGGAACATCTCGGCGTGCCCGTGCAGGTGCAGGCGACCACTGACCTCCGGCAGGCGCTGGACGGCGCGCAATTTGTGGTCTCCGCCATCGAGGTCAACCGCTTCCTCTACTGGTGTCAGGACTTCCACATTCCGCGCAAATACGGCTTCAAGCAGGTGTTTGGCGAGAACGGTGGTCCGGGCGGACTGTTCCACGCCCTGCGCAACATGAAGCCGACCATCGAAATCGCCCGCACGATGGAACGACTGTGCCCGGATGCGTGGCTGATCAACTTCACCAATCCCGAACACAAGCTGTGCGAGGCGGTGTCGCGACTCACGAGTATCAAGGTCGTGGGGCTGTGTCATGGCTTTTTCATGGGACTGGAGCAGATCAGTCGCATTCTGGGCATACCGGCAGAGGAGATCGACGCCGTGGCGTGCGGGATCAACCATTTCACCTGGTTCCAGAAGATCCGCCACCAGCGGACGGGAGAAGACCTGTATCCACGCCTGCGCGAGGCAGAGCGAGAAGGCGACTGGCTGGCGGACTGGCACGAGATCGCGCTGGGGCGTGTGTTGTTCCGGCGGTTCGGGCTGTGGCCGTCGCCGGCGGCGAACCATTACGGAGAGTACATCCGCTGGGCGGAGGAGTTCGTCTGCAGTGAATTGCAGTACTTCTACGACCCCGTCGACGGTCATCCCTGGCAGACGGGGCGCATTCCCGACTTCATCTATTCGTTGACGGGCGACCCGACGCGCCGACCGTGGAAGCCAGAGCCGTCGCCGCCGATCCGGCTGGAAGATGCGCCTCTTCAGCCTTCCGGTGAGCTGGCTGCGCCCATCATGGAAGCCATTGCCTGCGGGCTGAAGCGCGACCTGCCCGCCGTGAACGTGCCAAACCGGGGGGCGATCCCAAACCTGCCACCGGACACAGTAGTGGAGGTGCCCGCCGTCGGCGATGCAGAGGGTATTCATCCCCTCCAGCTGGAGCCCCTGCCCGAAGCGATTTCAGCGATGTTGCGCCTGCAGGCGAGCATTCATCAGCTGCTGGTGGAGGCGTTTGCCGAACAGTCGAAGGACAAACTCCTTCAGGCTGTCCTGCTCGACCCAACGGTGGACTCGTATCGCAACGCGGTGCAGATGGTGGACGAGATGCTGGAATTGCAGAAAGACATCCTGCCACCCCTGCATTGAGCCGTTAGCCCCGTCCCTGCGCGTGGGGACGGGGCTCCGGTTCGCTACAGCCGCCTTACCATCCGATTTCCCACACCACCGCCTGACGGGGTGCGATGGTTATCTCTCGCTCGAAACGTGCCGGTACCTGTAGCACCTCTTCCGGTCGGTCTTCTGCTATCTGCTTCAGCCTCAATTGCCGGGCGCGAATGCCGTAGTCCGATGGATTGAAAGGCATCGTTGCGGTGACAGGTTCGTCTGCCACGTTCACGAAGAAAAGCACCAGCCGCTTCTGCGCGGGCAGTTGCCACGCGCCCGTGTACACTGCGGCTGCGCTGACCCACCATTCGCCCTCCCATTGCCAATCGGCGCGTACGGTGGGGATGTTGCCCTGCAGTTTGGGAGGACGAGCCATCTCTCCACGCGTGAAGAAGTCGCGATACTGCCAGCGCAGACGCACCATCTGGCGCAGGAATCGCGCGTTTGCCTCTTCGCGCACGATATTCGGGTCTATCCAGCCGATTTGCTCGCCGAACACCAGCTGCTGACCTGCCTTCATCCGCAAAGCGAGGTCCTTCGTGTTTCCGCCCCGGTATGCTCGCCCGAACATCTGGATTGCCTGCGAGTAGACGGCGGGGAAGGCGGGAACCTGTGCCTCGAACTGCCAGTGCCAGGTGAGGTAGCCGTCGAACCACGCGACGAACGGCTCGGCGTTGCATTCGGTGGTCAGGGCGCGGTCGGCGGGCATCTCCTGCCGGATACGCTCCAGCATCTTCCAGTATCCCTCATTCCACCAGTGCCCGCCGCCCAGCGGATGCCCGTGCGAGGCGTCAAAACACAACACAGGCGGCGCGGCAGCGACCTGGTCGATATACACCGCGCTGACCCCATACTCCGTGAACAGGCGCATGACGATTTCGCGCACCTTGTTCTGCCAGAGCTCGGTGGTCGGGCACATCACTGCGAGGCGCACAGGGCTGCCGTCCTCTTCTTTGCTGGCGTACACCTCCGTGTAGGGATTGCCGTGTTCGTCTTTGGTGGCGGACGGTTTCGCGACTTTGCTGAACTGGAAGTCCTCCATGCCCCTGTCGCGCGTATCCCACAACCGACCGTTGATGTAGGGCATCACGAACACCCCTGCCTGCTTCAACCGCCGAACGCCCTCCCTGAAGCCCGGCTTGACGGGGAAATAGTGGGGGTAGTCGTTATCGAAGGGAGTCTGATGCCAGTAATACCAGTGGAACCCCACCGGCACGCCGCAGTACCTGGCAAAATCCTCTACCGGTGGCACCACTTCCTGGGCGCCTCCGCTCGCCAGCGACCAGGCGGGCAGGTCGCGTATCCATTCGCGGAAGGTCTTCAGCGGACGGGGAGCAGTCCATGCGCTGACGTTGCTCATCCGCGACGCGCCGTCGTTCCCGCGGGGGTACCAGCGTGCCTCGCGAATGACCCACTGACGGTAGATTCGTGCCGAGTCGTACCAATCGCCGCGCAAGAGTTGCCACACCGCTTGCCCGACAAGCGAGAACGAATTGCCCGCCTTGCCCATGTTGGGAACGGGAATATCGTAGTAGAGGCGGACGCTGTGTCGGTCGGGCTGACTCTGAAGCCCGATATCTTTCGTGCTACCCATCGGGTCATGCAGGGCGAAGTAGAGGCCAACCGTGCGCGGAGTTTGCGCGTAAGCGGCTATAAACTGCATACTGCACCAGCCGTTCGGATAGGTGCTGTGGTAACGGAAATCGCGCCGCCAGACGCCTTTCTGCACTTCGCCGGGCCCGCGCGGAAATAGCACGGTGCTGTCGTCTCCCAGCTCGGCCACCGCCACCTGGGGGAATACGACGCGCCACAGGCTCCACCGCTCGTTACGGTTCTCCACCTCCAGATTCCATCGCAGGGCGTGCTGACGGCTGTCGGTTCGCGCAGTCGCTCTCACGCTGATACCGGAGAAGCCTTCATCGCGGGGCTCGTTCCATCTCAGCACGAAGCCACCGGACGTTTTCTGCACCGCCACGCTGTTCCATCCTTCGCTCGCGTGGAGGCTGCGGGTCTCGCGGGTCTGCGTGTGGCGCAAGTGGAGAGTGAACAGGGGCGGATTATCGGGCGACAGCAGTTCGTGCTCCTGTGCGAGGTCGCTCAGACTGAGCAGGCGAATGCCCGATGCGGTCTGCTCCAGCACGATGCCCATGTCACCGGCTGTGAAAGACTGCCAGCCTGCAGGCAACCGCCCATCCAGCACGAGCTCGGCGTCATCGAGCCTGCCCTGCGCCTCCAGCATCTCCGCCAGTCTGACCGTCCAGAGCGCACGCTGACGTTCACGCCCTTGCTGTTGCTGGGCCTTTTGCCGGGCATTGTCCATGCGCTGACGCAGGTCTGGTGTGGTAAGCACCGTCCAGATTGCGGATTTGAACTGCTGAGACGCCTCGCGTACCTCGGAGGCTGGGTCGTCGGCTACACCGATCCAGAGCCATGTGGAGACCTGAAGGCTGGTCGTATCCCACCGTTGCCATGTGGAGTGCAGGTATGTTCCGTACGCGCCTCGCCCGTCATGAATGAGCACCGGCTGTCCCCACATGCCTATCGCGTATTGCGTATCCAGCAGGGCACCCCACGAATCGAACCGTACGGTCCCGCCATCTGCCGAGAGCACATCCTGTCGTAGAGGCTCGCCACCTGCCCATCGGGTGACGCTAGTATCGGGGATGTTCAACTCCAGAAAGTGGAGCTCGTCCCATGCGAAAGGCGTGTCCTGCTGAACAGTGGCAGTCACGCAGGCAAGCGGGAGCCGTTTGAACAGGAACCAGTGATATACCGCTTGCGGGTTCGATGGGGGCTGTTTGCCGTCGGGCTGGCGATAGCGCGCTCGCACCCTCACGACGGTGCATATCTCGCCGTCAGAGACGACTTCTGCACGGGCATCGGGGTCGTAACGCAGATGGAAGCTTCCCATCTGCCGGTCGTGCAGGCGGTCGTTCCATACGAAGGTATCGAGACGCTTCTCGCCCCGCCGGAACAGGATAGCGGAGGGGTATCCCGCCTGCCTGCTGTCGGTGAAGAGCAGTTCGTAATGGTCGGTTTGCACTCTGGTGGCAGGCGTCGGCTCTGGCGGGCTTCCTTTCTGTATCTGCAGGCGCACGCTCCAGTCGCCTTTGCCGGGCAATTGCGCTACCAGCGTTGCCCAACCGCTATCGCCGTCTGAAACACACTGCACGGGTACGCTTCTGCCATCGGGAAGAGTAGCAGAGCGCACCTGCACCGCCGAACCCCCTGCGAACGGGGAAAAACTCACCCGCGCGACCACCAGTCCATGCGCGGGAGCATGTCGCACTATCCACAACGCCTCTTGTGCTGTTGCTGACACCGCGTATACCTCCATCCATAGACAAAAAACGAGACAGCATGACACCCGTTTCATTGGCATTTTCTCCTTGTCCAGAGCAAGCATGGTCCACGAAGCCGACTGGTTTCAAGTTCGGAGTGGGAGTGTCGAGTCCTGCACGCTGTCCCTGATCTACCGGCTCAGGCGAATGTAGTCCATCCAGATCGTCCCGGAAGGCTGTTCGGCATACCACATCAGCTCTGCCACCGAAGACAGGTCTATAGCATCCTTGAAAGCGGAAAGGTCAATGGTCAACGTATTCGCGCCCGGCTGGACGTACAGGCTCCACTGCCAGTGGCGCCTGCCGTGCGAGTCGCTCAGGCGAAAGTTGAGAGAGACGGGCGCTCCCTCGCGGTGTACATCCACCTTCAGGCTTCGCCATCCGCGCCAGTCCATTGGGAACGCACCGAAGTCCAGGATGACCGTCTCGTGCCCGCGCGAAAGAGAAAGGCGCAGACTGCGGTGTCCGTGCGTGGCGTGTTGCGTGGAGAGCTCCCGGCGAGCGGTACCGCCGACCATCGGGAGCATGGTAGGGCGTTCGAAAGAGAAGAGCAGGCGTTCGTCGGGACGAAGTGCGCTCTCTGTGCGCATACAACGCGACAACAGCAGGGTAGCCGTGCCCAGCACTGCTGCTGTCAATAGCAGACCTATCCACCTGCACAACCTGTTCTCCCGTCGCCTCCCGGAGGGCTGTTATACCTGTTCGGGGTCAATGCCCAGCTCGCGCAGTTTTGCCGCCAGCCGCTCGGCGCGTTGTCGTTCTGCCTCAGCCTCCTGTTGGGCACGTTCGGCGCGTTGTCGTTCTACCTCTGTCTCCTGCTGGGCGCGTTGTGCCAACTGCGCAATCTCCAGAAAACTCAGCATCGGCTTACCTCAAGGCTCTTCGCGCGGGGCGTTCAACGCCTCCTGAAGCATCTGTGCGCTCTCCACGTGCCAGATCGGCTGGATTTCGAACTCGCTGACGTTCAGCGGAGTTTCAATCTCCACCCGCGCCACGTAACGGTCTCCGACGGCAATGACCAGCGTGCGTCCAACGTTGGTAGATGAGAATTTCCACAGGCGTCGGCGTCCTTCGTCGGTGAGGCGTACCTTCACGATGCCGTAATCGCCGGTGAGGGGACGTGGGGCAGGGGCGGTGCGCAGATCCGCGTTGGGCTCAAACTGCTTTTCCGTCAGCACGATGGGCGCCATCTCCAGCAGTTTCTCCAGCACGATGGCGCGTGCGCCCGGGCGGATGGCAGGCTCTTCACCCGCCGAGAACGAACGCGCCTGTACATCCTGCTGGCGATATACATACACGGTCTTGTTTGCCACGATAGCGGTCAAATCTTTCGGCAGGGCGATGAACATCACCCGCGAACGCTGAAGGGGCGTCTCCTCGATCCGCTGAAGTTGCCACCGGGTATAAAGGTAACTGCCAAGATACCACAGGGCTATCAGGAGAACAACCGGTATCACAAAGCGCAGCGATGGTAACGCTCGAAACATGCCTGTCGGTCCCTTTCTTTCGTTTCTTCAGTATACGAACTCGCGAATATCGTATGTTGCCCGCTGGACCCCGCGAGGCAGGCTCAACTGCTCCTCTATCTGTTTTCTCTGCTGATGCATCTGTTCGGGAGTAAGAGGGTGGATACCTGCCTGCTGGGCGAGCGCGCTGTACTCACCCGCGTAAGGCTCGATTAGCTCCGAGAAGTACAGGATATCGCCCTTGCTCCATGCGAGACGCTGTAACAGTGCCACCGTGTCGCGCACGTGCGCCTCAGCGAATCGGTCACCGCCCGCGCCGAGTAACACGATAATACCCACAGCAATACCCGCCTCCTTCAACGAGTCTACCAGCTGAACGACCTCATCATTCGTCTGCGGTTTGCGCAGGAACTGCAGGAGTGCCTCACAGCCGGTCTCTGCTCCGATATACACCCGCCGTACGCCGAGCTGTTGCAGTTCGCGCAGATCGGAGGCGCTTTTGCGGTAGCCTGTGAACGCATCGATGAAGGAGTACATGCCGTCGAACCGTACCGGGTGCTGTTCACGCCAGCGCTGGAGTTCCTCACCGGTGACCTGCTCGGGCTCCATGGGAAACTCCTCCCGAATCACCTCCAGCAGGGGGAGCAGATTCTTCTGCGGGGCGACCAGCGCGTTGGCATCGGCGAGGAAGATGCGGTTCCGCAAGCGCAGGGTGTCGCCGAAATAGTCGCGCACGCGGGCGATATGCTCACGCAGTTGCTCGGGCGTCTTGATGGCGAAGCGTCGGTCGCGATAGAAATCGCAGAAGGTGCACCGATTCCAGTGACAGCCTTCGGTTACCTGCAGTACCAGTGCGAGATACTGATCGGGTGGCAGGATGCTCACGGGCTTGTAGATGCTGAGGAAGCGCAGAGCGTCGCGGTGGTGCGCCTGCACGTCCCACTGGCATACCTTCTCCAGCGCGCGTTTGCAGGCGAGGTCGGCGTGTTCGGGGAAGCACTCGGCGGTCTGCACTGCCATCTGGTGCGCCCAGCGGATGACGCTATCTGCCTCGTCTGGAGTGAGCCGGCGCAGGTGTCGAATGCGCTCAGGGGTGATCCACTTGCAGACCATCCGACCGTCCAGCCCGCGCTTGTAATTGACGCCGTCGATGAACGCCAGCCACAGCCTGCCGGTGGGGTCAAAGGTGTACACCTCGCGTTCGTCCAGCATCAGCGAGATGGCGTGCCGTTTGACGCCCACCCAGACGCGGTCTGCCATCGGTAGCGCAGGGAACTCGGCGTGATGAAGCAACGTCGGCGAGAGGGTTTCGGTGTTCATCGTCACGTCAACCGTACCGGCACGCCTCGCTCGTGCAGATAGTGTTTCAGCTCGGCGATGGTATAGTGTCCGTCATGTACGATACTGGCGATGAGCGCGGCGTCCGCCATGCCTTTGGTGAGCGCATCGTAGAGGTGTTCGGGCTTGCCCGCGCCCCCTGAGGCGATGACGGGAATAGACACCGCCTGCGCTACTGCCCGGGTCAGCTCGATGTCGTAGCCGATTTGCGTGCCGTCGCGGTCCATGCTGGTCAGCAGGATTTCACCCGCGCCCAGAGCTTCCACCCTCTGCGCCCACTCGATGGCGTCGAGACCGGTTGGCTTGCGCCCGCCGTGCGTGTACACTTCCCATTGTGGCGTGCCGTCTGGCTTCGTCCCGACGCGCCGTGGGTCGATGGCGACCACCACACACTGGCTACCGAACCGCTCAGATGCCTCGCGGATGAGGTCGGGGTTTTGCACAGCGGCGGTGTTGATACTGATTTTGTCCGCGCCAGCCTTGAGGATGCGGCGGAAATCCTCGACCGTACGGATACCCCCGCCCACCGTGAAGGGGATGAACACCTGCTCGGCGACCCGCGCTGCCATCTCTGCCACGATGTCGCGCTGTTCATGGCTGGCAGTGATGTCCAGAAAGACCAGCTCATCCGCCCCCTGCGCGTCGTACAGCGCGCCCAGCTCCACCGGGTCGCCCGCATCGCGCAGGTTCACGAAGTTGACCCCTTTGACCACCCTGCCGTCTTTCACGTCCAGACAGGGGATAATGCGTTTGACCAGCATCGGATCCTCCCTTCGGCGATGCATCTCTATTGTACCGCCTTTTGGGAGGGATGTCACGCAGACGTCGATGCATCATCGGCTCGGTGGGGGTTCCTCGCCCTCCAATTCTTTCGTCATGCTGAGGCGCCAGCCGAAGCATCTCCGAGATTCTTCGCTTCGCTCTATTAGAATGTAGACAGAACACACCGATCCTTGATAACCTGTACAACACACAAAGGCACACACCGCCTGAAATGGGGGCTGAGAAGGTCTATGCTGCGCTCCGCGCTTGAAGGCGCATATTCTGAAGCAGACACA
>FWPU01001014.1_pt1 | contig 87695 bp, 73 predicted proteins | sample 2228361 | NCBI WGS metagenome assembly FWPU01 (sample SAMEA103939777, study PRJEB20133) | metagenome
GCAAACCTCTAATGGGATTCCTCGTTTTCACTCGGAACAGGCTCCGCAATCTTATTTTTTATCGCCCAGTTCAGAGATTGCCACACCCTTGCCTTTGGCAATGGCTCGCAATGACATTGAGTATGAATAATGCGGGTTAATGATGAAGTAGGGACAGCCCTTGTGGCTGTCCGTTATCAGGGACAAGGCTAAGCTTTGTGTCAAGCTGTGTCTGCCCGTCCGCCATACTGCATGGCGGACGGGCAGATAAGGGGAGATTGGGGGTCAAATCTTTGCATTCTGCATCTCCACGCATGACACATAAGATGTACAAAGTACCAAAGATAATCTATCAAAAAACGGTGTTGTGAAAATAGCGGAATTTAACTTCATAGCATCAATATTTGCCTGTTGACATTGTCAATAAATTAGTAATACTTAACTGAGGTGAGATCATGAAAACAGTAGTATTGTTTCTGTTTCTTATCTTTGCCATCGGCTCGGGCAAGAATTTTGAGCTGGACATGGAGTCCGGAATTGCATTTGTGAGTTACAGCGATATAAGCATCCCAAGGAACACGGGTACGCTCATTTCCTTCTCTGACGAGCTCAAGACTGATCCAGCATGGTTCATACGCGGCAGGCTAACTTATTTTTTCAACCAGAAGCACTCGCTCAGTGTGCTCGTTGCACCATTGAAGTTGTATGGGAGTGGTAGCGTTGACCATGATGTCGTATTTGAAGGCGTTACTTTTCCCGCGAACGAGAGTCTAAACACCGTCTATAAATTTAATTCCTATAGATTATCATACCAGTACTATTTTCCAGTGAGTGAGTGTTTGAGATTCGGATTGGGAGCAACTGCCAAAATACGCGACGCAGCAATCAGTATTAGAAGCGACAACGATTTTTCAGAAAAGACTAATATTGGATTCGTCCCCATAGTCCGTTTCAGTTGCTGGTGGCGTTTTGCAAAACCAGTAGTATTGCAGTTTGAGGGGGATGCCCTGGCTTCGCCGTATGGAAGGGCAGAGGATATTTCGGTGGGTATTTATGGCATTTTGAGCAATAGTTTGAGTCTTAAAACAGGTTACCGCGTGCTTGAAGGTGGCTCAGATGTTGAAGAAGTGTATAGCTTCACCTGGGTGAACTATGTCTTTGGCGGTTTTCAGTATGAATTTTAGAGTAACAGATAATTAGCCTTCTCTCCTTCTTGAAGGGAAGGATGGTAGAGGTGGTTAAAGGATTCTAAACCACAAGTAACAGTAATTACCCAGGCAATAAATATTTCTTTTTTAGTTCTTCTGCCTTTGCGATACCTTTCTCGGTCAGAATCGCGGACTTGGCGCGAAAACTGCCCTGTAAAAAATCCTGCTCGAACAACATATTCACTGTTTTGAAAGGATAACCCTTCCATGTACGTCGAACCCTGGCAAAAACCTTTTTGCTCTGGTCTCCGACCGAACCTTTGATTTCCTCTTCCCAGCTAGTCAGGTACATTAATAGCAGGGTCAGGTCTGCAATAATTTCTTCATTGTCCATGTTCACTCCTTGATAATTCATCTAAATAATATCCAGGTTCTAATTAGATTCAAGAGATACAATTAACGATCTGAGATTTTATTGTTGAAAAAGTCTGATTCTTATTTATAATAGATTAGCAGTTTTTACAATGGAGGTTAAATGAAGAGAGACTTGATAAATGAGTTGAAGGCGGAAAGGAATTTGTATGCCGAATGTCCGGATGGACATGTATTTCCACTGCACCGGGCAATTATGTTTTATGTAGATGGATCCATACCGCCCGAGGCTCAAAAGATTATAGATAATATAAAGACAGACCTGGTAGAGAGAAGGCGCAAAGTTCTTGACCGCAGGAAGAAATTGAAACAGCGTTCTGAGGTGGCAACCAGAGCAATTAGTGTTGGCAAGATCATTGAAAAGGTGGCGCCTGCAATCAAGGGTTTCAAGTATGACCGCCGGGATTGTCGCGCATTGTTTGAGCCGATTGACTACATTGTGTTTGATGGTCTGGCACGGAACAATGGCGGGGTTGAGTCATTGCTTTTCGTGGATATCAAGACTGGTGGTAGTGGGCTAAACAAGCATCAAAAGCAGATTAAGAGTGCAGTAGAATCAGGTAAAGTTCAATGGGATACATTCAGAGGTGAATTATGAAACCAGGTATTTTATCTGATTTTCAAGAATTTCAAAAGATACTTGTTGTCTGTCCTGAGTGTGGTAAGGTATTCAGGTTGAGTGAATTGAGATTGTCTTATCGCGGCAAGACGAAAAGATCATGGCTTGATGATCTGCGTGATAAGGAGAGAAAGATTGAGCGGGCAGAGGAATCGCTTGAGGAAAAGTGGGATGAAATAAGACAGAGGGCGCAGGAAAAAGGCAGGAAGCAACTGCCGAAATTACTAAAGAAATGTGTGGCCGTGATATGTGCCCATGGCTATTATCCTCAGGATTTAAAGGCGTTATTTGACCCGATTGATTTTGTGATATTTGATGGAATGAATCTAAAGGAGGATGTGAAAAGGGTTGTGCTATTTGATGGGCCTGCCCATAACGAACTCCGGAAAAAGGTACAGACCTCAATCCAGAAGGTGATAAAAAAAGGCAACTATGTATGGCAGACAGTGAAGCTGGATGAAATGGGAAGGATAGTATGAAAGAAAGTAATTTTGAGCAGGAGGTAATATGCATTGGGTATTATTGTTTATACTAACAATAAACTCTGCGGGTACATTTTCTATTGTAGCAGTTGCCCCAGCGACGGATGAGTACGGCGTTGCCGTGGCGTCAAAGGTTTTTGATGTTGGCTACATTGTTCCCTGGATAGAAGCCGAAATAGGTGCGGTCGCTACCCAGGCACTTGCCAATCCATATCTCGGTCCCTGGTTATTGAATGCCATCAAACAAGGCCACTCAGCACCATCATTGCCACTACATACATTGCATCAACACCGGGTCAGATTCAATCATACACAAACCTTCTGCAGGCTGGTGATACACTTCTCATTATGCCCGGGACATATAATATGAATTGGAATATCGCAGACCGTTATGGAATAGAAAATGACTGGATTGTGATCCAGCCATACAGTAGTAATGTAGTCATTAATGGTATAAACTATGACAATGTAATTGACATTTATGATTGCCATTATCTGGAACTGAGAGGTATTGAAGTTACTAATGCTTATGCTGGTTCTGGTATTGACGGAATAAAGTTCAGAACCACAAGCGACCATATATTAATGGAAGACCTGCATATTCACCATGTCACTGGTGTTGGTATAAGTGCAAATCCAGCAGGAGAGTCTTTTACTTATCTGACCATCAGACATTGCCATATTCACGATATTACTGATGTCGGAGAAGGGTTGTATATTGGTAATCATGATGGTCTATCACCTGTTCACCACTGTCTTATTGAATTAAACTGGATCCACGATTGTAATCCGCATAAGGGAATACAGCTAAAGCGGGGAACCTATTTGAATATTATTCAGGATAATGTGGTCTATAACTGTGTTGAGGCAGGGATAGTATTATATAAGACAGACCAGAGTTCTGCCAGTGATAATAATATAGTTCGGCGCAATGTGATATGGAATACATCTGAGGGAATATTTGCAGTTGGACAGACAAATATTGAGAACAATGTGATTTTCAACTGTGATTACGGAATAAATGTAAGGAATTACGGCGGCTGGGGTATGAACGATTTATATATCCGTAATAATACAACCTACAGATGTAACGCTACATGTTTAAGGCTTGATGATTGGAATGTTGCAACTGGCGAGATGGTTTGTATTAACAATGCTTGTTATCAGGATACAATCACCGCGAGTGCAATTCAGGCGCCTGATGGAATAGGTCCTGGATATGTTGCATTTAATCGACATTATGGTCAATCCCAGGTCTCGGGTTCAACGCTGGGCAATCATCCAATTTTAGAATTTTTTAACACGACGCCGCTACCCGGTATCATTGATCTATATCCTAAGTCTGATGCAACCTTGTTGAATAATGGTACTTCCTCATACGGTGCTCCAGGTGATGATTTCAATCTTCGTTCAAGACCCTATAATCTCTTGTGGGATGTTGGGGCATATGAGTGGTGCGGTGCAGTAAACCCTGGATGGCAGATTCAGGAAGGTTTCAAAGAAATAATGGTTTGTATCAGTGAACAGGATAGGCCCTGTGTTTTGAGACGCGATTATCCTTTTACAATTATCAGTACAAAGCATAATCTAATGAAGCTTTTTAACGCAGAATTTAGGATCTATGATGTGATGGGCAAAGAGGTCAAAAAAGAGGTCAATGAACTGCCTTCGGGCATATATTTCTACAAAATTAAAATAAAGGATAATACAGAATTAATCGGTGGTAAACTGGTTATTCTTTAGGCAGGTCAGACCTGAGGAAATATCAACAATGCTTATTACGAGCCGAAGACAAAAATTACGAAATACTATCTGGGTTTTAGCTGGCAGTTTTATGATTGGTAATTCATTTCTGCGATAACTTTTGTCTATCAAAAGATTGACACGGCTGCTGCGATAGTCATGTATCCTGCGATAGTTGTTTCCTCAAAAATATTTGTTACTTGATGTATAATACCTTATTGTTATTTTTTCATTTGGTCAATTGACCAAATGAAAAAATTAGATACAATAAGATATGGCCAAGAAAAGAATACCGGAAAACAGATATCGGGCATCGCGCGTATGTCGCGTGCTGGGTAATCCTTCAGCGTACGAGATCATCCACATCCTGCAGGGCAAGAAAAAGACACCACAAGAAATTGCCAAGACAATGGGGTTGAGTATTTCCACTATTTCGCATGTGCTCAAGTCCTTGCGCCAACTGGACCTTGTGCGGTATGATGTGCAGCGTCAGGAGCGATATTACTGGATAAAAGAAGAGACCATAGAAAAGGTAATGACGATGTTGGAAGAGATGGTCAAAAACATCAGAACCAAAGAATATTAAAAGGTCTTTGATTATTTGGTCAATTGACCAAATGAGAAAATGGTTAGAATGTAAATGCTGAATTTCCTTTGAACCCCGGTGTCTACTAAATGGGTATTATAATATTATATACGAAGACTGGTATTGAGATATATTGAGATACAGCCCCAGACATACTTCGTTATTGAACATTGCCTTTGACAGGGGAGAGGATTTGTAGAAAATACTCGCGAATTGGTTACTATCTAATAAACACTAAGGCAGAACAACAATTTTTTTTGGTTTTAATGCTATTTTCTGCGTGCATTTGAACAAAATATACCCCTGGTTCAAGGTCTAAATGAATATCTATCTGTGATGTTTTACTATCTTTTGGCTCTATAATCTGACTTTTCTTGATTTGCCCCAGTGGGCTTATTATCAAAAGTTTGGTTTTTTCATCACGAGGAATAAGAAAGTGAATCTTTAGATCTGAATTGCGTATTATACTTGGGCATATCACCATTTTCAAATTGCCTGCAAATGATGACTGCTCCTTTATTGCTACAGGAACATAAGGTTTGGCAAGAGAGGCAATCGTTGCAACAGTTGCCTTGATTCCTTCATAACACATAGACAGAGCATTGAAACCGCCGCCAATAGTATCGCCTGTTGTGTGATAATATGGATTTGAGACATTCAGGTTTTCCCGCCCCTGGATAGCTGAATAACCATAGCGACTGAATGATGCATGGTCTGATTGGGGACGCCGACCAGTCCAGACTTCCTTTTTCAGTAATGTGTAGGTATCGGCACAGGCTGAAAAATAATTTGCTAACCACAGGTTATTCATATATGTAGTATTATTGATGATTGTCAGTGTATCACGACCGGGTGTGGAATATGCAAACATATCAAGATTCACTGCACCTAAAATTGTATCACCCAGATTATGAACACGCTAAGCATAGTGATCACTTCCCAAAAGTCCCTGCTCCTCACCGCAAAAGGCAATTAATCTAATAGAGTGTTTAAACTGATAATTTCTTAATACCCGTGTCGCCTCAAGGACTGCAGCAGTGCCACTACCATTATCATCCGCACCGGGCGCAAATGTTGCTGGTGTCGGAGATGTGCAGTCATAATGGCCACAACCGACAACATAATTTCTGCCAGGGTAGATTATGCCTTTCTTTATTGCGATTACATTCGGGGCATAGGTGGTTGGGGTTATGGGGTCAAATCTTCACAATTCACAAATTGGACATTGCGCCGTAAACTGATGATTAATTAGGGGAAGCATTGGGGTCAAATCTTTGCATGTCGCATTACAGTTGACACAGGAAAAAGAAATGCGGATGCGGTGTTACCTATCAAATAATTGCATTCCAGAAAATTATCAGCATTGTTTCCTAACCTTGACAAGAAGGAAGTTGTTAGTATAATGTACTGTAGGGAGGTCGTATGCGAATGAGAAATGAGGTTTTGCAAATATCAGTAAATGATGTTATTGTTCCAGTTGATGAAGCAAGTAACCAGTGGCACATTGCACATAATGTAGAATGTAGAGATTTGACCCCAGGAGGGTATCGGCATGCGACCAGTATATGATTCGGTGGTATACAGAACAAACGACGGTGGCATGACATGGCAAGCTACCGGCGGGCTTGGCGGTGCGTTTGAATGTCTATGTCTGCTGAAGGCGCAAGACGGCACGATCTATGCGGGTACGACGCCTAATGGCGACGTGTTCAAATATATCCCGACCGCGGTTCAGGAGCATGAAGCAGGCACGCCCGCTTCGATAATGTTGAACGTATATCCCAATCCAGTGCGTGATATAATCCCTGTCCAATTCGACTTGCCTGTAAAAGCAGAAGCATCGCTTGTAGTCTATGACGTCTCAGGGAACAAGATCGCGCCACTCATGCAGGGATCAAGAAATACCGGCTCCTATTGGATCGGCTGGGACCTGTGCGCCTCTTCCGGCACTAAGGTTCCGACTGGCGTATATTTTGTGCGGATGGAGACAAGGAATCTCAGCGCGACAAAAAAGGTAATAGTATTAGGAAAACTTATATTTTCGCTTAATCAATATTGAAACTCAATAAAACAAGACAGGATGATGAGTTATTTGCGCGGGCGCTGAGAGGAAGAGCTGAGGTAAATACCCATGTCGGCAATTACGACCAGGGGATCAAAGATTATCAAAATTTGATAAACAATTATTACCGGGCAGGATCAAGAAATGCTCCGATAATCAGAGAATTGTCGCTTGCGATCGCCAACATCCTGATCCGATGCAAGAGCGAGTATGCAGCCGCACTGCGGATAATATCAAAGGTCCTAAGAGATTCGGGGGAGAAAGGCGAGCAAGCGAACATAGCACTGGCATTTGAAAGTCTGGGTTATTTGAATTTCTATCAGGGTAACTACAATAAAGCCCTGAATTCGATGCTTAAAGCAAAGAAAATATACGACCGGCTGCGCGGCAGCAAAGGCCGAACGGCCATCTTGCAAAGCCTGGGTATAGTCTATCAGAACCAGCGAAAATTACGCCTGGCCTTGGAAAACTATCGAAAGTTTCTATCCAACGCAAAGAGAACGCGCAATGCAAGAGAAATTTCATCCGCCTATCATAACATTGGAAATGTCTACCTGGCTATGGGTAAGCTGAAAAGATCACTTGATAATTTTAAGAAGGCACTTTTGATATTTGAACAGGTAGGCGACAAGCAGGGAGTGGGCATAGCTTGCTGCAATATAGGAAACGTATATTTCAATTTAGGTGATCTTGACACCGCCTTGTTGAATTATGAAAAATATCTCCATATTGATCAACTGCTCGGTTTCCAGTGGGGCGTTGGAGGAGCATATCATAATATTGCTCATGTGCACCAGGCCAAAAACGATTTTGCGAATGCGCTCAAGTATTTTAAGAAAAGCCTCGCTATCTATAAGGACATCGGCGATCTGAGATGGATTGGCAACAACTGCAAACTCATCGGCGACCTATACTACAGAAAAGAAAATATCAAACAGGCAGAAAAATATTTTCGGCTACACGCTCATGTTGCATATAAGATCCAAGATCGGAAAGAAATCAAGATTGCTGCGCGCAATAGACAGAAGGTCAATGAACATTGAAACACTTGGCGCAAAACAGGCGGTTAAGGACGATGGGGTCAAATCTCTACATTCTACATTCATTATACACTTTCTTTTCAATTTCCGTGAATTGTTTATATAAAACCAAATCTCTCAACATCCGCTCCCGCAAACGACACCGCAACAAATACACCGCGTAGGAAATGTTAAAATGACGTATAAATTCTCCACAGTTCGCCTTCTTCGTCTGGATTAGTAAATGGAAATGGTTGGTCATCAATAAAGTTTGTTCTTCTTTCAATACTGCGCCGGGTGTTGTGATAAGAAACACCGGGAAATTGAATTCTTAATGGTCTTGCCATATTGTTAGTATACCCATTTTTTTGATGTCAACTGCAATGCAATATGCAAAGATTTGACCCCGATGGACTAGACCAGGGAAGCAATCCGAGGAATGTTGAAAAATAATGAGATTGCCACGTACCCTTCAGGTGCTCGCAATGACAAAAAGGGGTTATGACACAATCTCTAAAGTGTTACATCTTACCTGAATCAAATTAAGGGCAATACCAGGGGGCAGTTTGTCTCAGTATTCTTTTTACCCTCTTTGTCCAGGCTTTGGCTATATCTTGTTCTTATGCCCGCTCTTAGTTTCTGTTAAAAGAAGTTCTAAAACTCTTTAGTCAATCTTTATGACCTTGAAGGTCTTGCCCGAATTCAGACGCACAAAATAGACACCACTTTTCAATTCCGAACAATCATATGTTCTTTTCGTAGTTATTCCTATGTATCTACCCTGGGCATCAAGAATTTTGGCCTCTTCTTCTGTGTCCACAAGTTCAATAAGTTTATGAACTATTGTTGATTTGAGATGGCACTTGTGTGTGCCTTCATCATTCTGTTCTTCTATTCCAATCATTTGAATATCAAGGTTGGCATAAATATCATAACCGCTGGTTCTGTATTCGCTCCAGACATTTAGATAGCGGTTATTTGCACCGGGAATAACATCAGGATAGTAAACGCTGTAGGTGGTGGGCGTTATTTTGAAGGCAGAACCAATAGGCGAACCGCTCAGACTATATTTTCTGCCCCATAGTGCATAGGGGCTGCTACTCATGTTGATGTATGATACAAAATACTGTGTACCGTCAAAGCATACACGCGCGCTCTTGAAATAGTAAGCATTGGTGGCAATTGTAAAAGGAGTGGTGATGGGCGTTCCATTGCTTGAGACCAATATACCTTTCAGCACATAAGGGGATGTTGTTTCAACCCATATGACCATGAAATTTGTTCCATCAAATGCTGCGTGTGCATGATAAATACCTGCGCTTCCAGTTGCCAATCTGATTGTATCACTGGCAAATGTGCCGTTTGTATTAACAAATCTGCCATATAGTGCGTAAGGCGAAGAAGAATAGACACCCCAGACAACAAAATAGCGGGTTCCACCCCAGGCAACAGCTGGATAGTATTGATAGAGTGAAGTGTTTCTGCTTATCAAAATACCACTCGGGTCAAGAACAGAGCCGGCAGGTGTTACCCTGGCGCCATATATCTGACAGATTGAACTTCGGTTATCTCCCCAGACCACAAAGTAATAACCACCACCATAGGTGATTTCTGGTGCGTATTGGGCAGGTGTTGAGCCATCGTAATAAACATAAAAGGAATTTATTGAGTCACAGTTTGGAGTGACACGCACTCCACGAATATCACCGTAGCTTCAACATCCCTCGCGCCAGACAACAAGCAAGTTCGCGCCATCATAGGCAACTCTCGGATTGAAGACACTGTCTGCGAACAGTAATTTACCATTGGGGTCTATAACTGTGCCCGCTGTTGAAACTCTTGCACCGTATAATGAATATTTCGGACTGGACCGATAGTCAGTCCAGAAGACATAATACTGGTTGTTAGCATAATAGGCGCATGGATAGATCTCATAAGTGGTAAGATTGCAGACAGGGAAGTCAGCATTGAATAGCACCAATGCTGTGAGCATTAAAGGCAGATTCATAAAATACCTCCTTTCTCTAAAGCTATGCACAATTATAGCAATATTATTTGTTTTGTCAATAACCGAGATGGGAAGAACGGCTTGCCTATTTTTTCAAAATCTATTTGCGGAGTTTCAGTTCTTTTTCTAAAAACTCAATCAGTTTTTCAAAACCCTTGCCTGTCTTTGATGAGACTTCAAAGATTTTTGCCTTTGGATTTTTGTTCAAGATATTCTTTTTTGCCTTTCTGATATTAAAGTCAAGATGGGATAAAAGGTCTATTTTGTTTATCACCACAATCTTTGCTAGATGAAACAAAAGGGGATATTTCAATGGTTTGTCATCACCTTCTGGTGCAGAAAGAATTGCAATCTTATAATCTTCACCGATCTCAAATTCTGCAGGACAGACAAGGTTGCCTACATTTTCAACAAGGATTAACTCATAGGGTTTTTTGATTCGGGGTAACACCTGGGCAATCATAAACGCATCAAGATGGCACGCAGTTTCGGTATTTATCTGGATTGTATCAATCTTCAGTTTGCTCAACTTCTCACTGTCAATTGAACCCTTTATGTCACCTTCAATGACCAGAATTTTGTATTTTGACTTCAGCTTTTTTGCAATTTGTTCAATGACCGAGGTCTTACCAGCACCCGGTGAACCAATTACATTCAATACCAGACTCTTTGATTTATCAAAGAATTTTCTGTTTTCTTTTGCCCGTTCCTGGTTAGAAACCAGAACCGGTTTCATAATATTTATTTTCATGAATTACTCTCCTTCAATTGATTCCACATAAAATTCTCTGCCCGAGATTATCTCAATATTAATATTGCCGCATTCAGGACAGATGAATAATGGTTCCTCAATTTCCGCTTCATATTTGCAGTTTTGGCACCGGATATGTATTGGAATTTCATAGAATTGAAGTTTTGCATTTTTACAACGGGTATTATCTTTCAGGTAATCAAAATAGAAATTTATTGCTTCAGGTGAAAAACCAGTGAATTTACCCAACCTTACCTTTATCAGCCGTACTGAATGTATTGCATTTTTCTTTGCTTCTCCATCGCAAACGTCAACGAGAGATTTTGTTACACTGTATTCATGCATAGCTGAAGAAATGTGTATTATCTGATAATTGCAAACTTACAGATCCTCTTTCCAACACTGGTGTTGATCAAAGCAAAATAAAGACCACTGCCAGTGTTGCCAGGGATATGCCAGAAGACTTCGCCCAATGAATTTGGCATGAGATTTTTTGCGATCTGTCTACCACTGATTGAATAGATATATACTGTGGCATCAGCAGGAATATTTTTAATGCGCAGAACCGAACCACTTACCACAGGATTGGGATAGACCAGCATGCTATCCAGTAGCATTGATGAGTCTTTTATGACATCAAGTCTAAGCAGCCCGGTCTCGCCGCCAAGCCAGAAACACGACCGTAGAGGGTCATAACAGAATCCCTGTACCTGAACGATTTCATTTCCCAAAGACAGAAATTCAATATTTACACCGAGGTCACTGAAGAAGAAAGGTTTCAAAATCTTGTAGTATGTATCATAGTAATAAATCCCATTACCTGTCATTATCCAGATTCTGCCCGCGCAGTCACTCAGGACATCATAAATTCCTGCTCCGCTAAAATTCTGCACACCACTAAATAGACTATTTTCACAGACTGCCACACCAATATCATTGGCAATATAAATGCGGTTATCTTCGTCTACGGTAATCCCCGAGCAATAATGCGAAAGCAATCCATCTGATTTGCCATATTTGCTATTAGTATCATCTCCACGGTCAAAGAGCGTCCCTTTAGTATCAATTACCAAAACACCACCTGCAGCATCAAATACTGTGCTCCAGACGCGTGCGCTGGAATCAATAGCCATTTCCACTTCAAAGCCCGGCGTTCGGTCACCGAGGAAGGATATTGTATTCAGTGAAGAGTCAAACACCCAGATTTTGTCTGAAGGTCCGGCAAGGGACAAGTACATATTATTCCTCAAATCAAATTTCATATCCCAGATTGCGACAGTGCTATCAATACCGCCGTGTCTCTGCCGGAGATAATACCAGTGATTGTTCTGGGGGTCAAAAGCACATGCGAGCAGCGAGTCAGTATAATGGAAAGCAAACCAGATTTTCTTATCCGGTGCAGTAACGCAACGGTGGACATGGGCAGTGGGGATAAGAGAATCGCGGCAAAAGTTCTGCCACTTATTATCGTTTGTTAACCAGCTGACGCCGTGTGATTCATTATTCCGTCTGCCATGGGCGACAAATACTCCAGCTTCATTTGCAGTAATACTACAGATGTGGTTTGAGGCAAGGCAACTATCTTTTTTCATCCGCCAGCAATGGTTTGTGAAATCATAAATGCCAATACCTTCACCAAAGTAGTCATTCTCATAACGATTGCCTGCAGCACAGAACCATTGTCCATTGCGTGTTTCCACATCATAGATTTTCGTGAGATAAGGAATGCTGTCATTAATGATTGACAGATTGTCCTGATAGAAAAGACCGATCTGTCGCGTTGAGTCCAGACATAGTAAGAGCGAATCTCCTGCTGGAGCAATATCTACCACTTTGTATCCTGATAGCAGGGTATCAAAATAACTGCTGATAAATCGGTTCAGGCCCAAATCAGTTGCTACAAAAACTGTATCATTGATAACTGATATTTTTCTTATATTGTTACCGAGCAGTCCGTTTTCAGTACCAAAAATATTGAAATTCAGGAAGTCCTTACTAAAGCTTGTTATTTTGTAATCCGTGCCAATCCAGAAGAGGGTATCAACAGCAATTGTCTGGATATTGTTGGATGATAATCCGTGGTAATCGTAGATTTTTAAGATACCGTCATCCCCAAAATTATCTGGTGTTCCTTTGGTGTCAATAACCAGCAATCCATTCTCAGTGCCCACAAGAAGCGTATCATTAAAGCAGTAGATTGTATTAATCCTGGTACATGGTAGACATTCCAGGGGATATTGACGGATGGTTTGACCTATTTGGTCTGTTAAGATTAAGCCAGCTTTACTACCAACCCAGATATACCCCGCACTGTCCAGTGCAATGCAGGTTTGCCGGTTAACCATCAGACCATCAGTGTTTGTTTTTGAAATCCTGAATACATTGTTTTGATAATCATATGCTATAATGCCGCCGTTTGTGGCACAATAAATAATAGAATCATTCGCCGTGATACCATATATGAAATTCTGGTTTGTATAATATGTTGGTCTTAGAGAGATAGTGAATAAGAACAGATGTACAAAAATACTCATGTACAGAGCCATTTTTTGTTGAATATTGACATCAACCGCAGTTTCCAGACAAGCCAGAATGCCTCCCAGATTATTCTTTTTGACATCTTTGATGCGCCTGCCCGACGTTCGACAAATATGATTGGTATCTCAATAATGGGCAGGCCTGCACAGAATACGCCACAAACACTCTGAATCTGAAAACCATAGCCATCCACCTTGAACTTCTGCCAGTTTACACTCAGCAGTGCTCTTCGGGAATAACACTTGAAGCCACTAGTTAAGTCTTTGACTGGTACGCCGGTTACAAAACGTGCAAACATGCAGGCAAAAAAAGATAACAGTAATCTTTTCATGGGCCAGTTCACAACACTGACACCATTCACATACCGTGAGCCGATGATCAGATCGTAGTTATCAATGAGTTCAATAAACCGGGGCAGATCATTAGGGTCATGCGAGAAGTCTGCATCCATTTCAAAGACAAAATCATAATTATGTAAGTAAGCAAAGCTGAATCCAGCAACATAAGCAGTGCCCAACCCCATTTTTCTGGGTCTATTCATGAGGTGTATTCGCTCATTATTCTTACGCAATGTTTCAACAATGCCCGCTGTATTATCCTGAGAATTATCGTCAATTATCAAGATTTCAAGTTGATTTGAAACAGAGAGTACTTTGTTGATTATTTTTTCTATATTTACTGCCTCATTGTAAGTGGGAATAATGACAAGTCCGCGTTTCATTATGATATTATATACAAAATTCTGCGGGTGTCAATCACTGTAGGAAATGCTTGACACGAACGATATTTTTTATATAATCTTTGTCTGGAAACATAGAAATATGCCACTTTTCATATTTGTCTATTGCGAAAGGTATCTTAAGAATGTGTCGAAAAATCATAGGTTTTTCGTCATTTTTCAGCATCGGGGTATGTGCAGGTATTTAACCGGGAGGTTGAATAATGGGTAAAACTTTAGCCGAGAAGATTCTATCAGTGAAGAGTGGTCAGGATGCCCGCGCAGGTGGCATTGTCATTGCCAAAGTTGATGTTGCTGCGTTTCAGGATGGCACTGGTCCGCTTGGCGTGCGTCAGATTCAGAAGATGAAGATTGAAAAGGTAAAGGCACCGAAATCCATAATATTTATTGATCATGCTGCGCCTTCACCGCGCAAAGAACTTTCTAATGATCATATGCTTCTTCGGGCATTTTGTGAGAAATCAGGCGCAATACTGTCTGAAGTTGGTGACGGCGTGATTCACCAACGTCTTGTTGAATCTTATGCGAAACCAGGCGATGTTGTGATCGGTGCTGATTCTCATTCGTGTACTTCAGGGGCACTGGGCGCATTTGCTACAGGTATGGGTTCAACTGATGTGGCGATCGGCATGACTATGGGCAGAACCTGGTTCAAGGTTCCAGAGACATTTCGTATTGAAATCAAGGGAAAGTTTCAAAATGGCGTTGGTGCCAAGGATCTGATTCTCTATCTAATTGGCATGATTGGAGCTGACGGAGCAACATACAAAGCACTTGAGTTTGGCGGTTCTGCAATTGATGACATGTCAATGGAGTCGCGGTTCACGCTTTCTAATATGGCGGTTGAAGCTGGTGCAAAGACCGGATTGATCGCATCGGATAAGATTACTCAGGCATATCTCAAGAAACAGGGCAGAGCAGAGGATTGGCGACCACTTACGCCTGACAAAGATGCAAACTATGAAAAAATTATTGAGATTGATGCAAATGGTCTTGAACCGCAAATAGCCTGTCCCCATACGGTGGACAACACCAAGCCTGTAACCGCGTTGAAAGGCACAAAGGTTCATCAGGTATTTATTGGTACCTGCACCAATGGTAGGATTGAAGATCTGAAGATCGCTGCTGACATCCTGAAGGGAAAGAAAATTGCCCGAGGTGTTAGACTGATTGTTGTGCCTGCCTCAAGGGCAGTGTTCCTGGATGCGATCCAACTTGGACTCCTTGAAGTGTTTGTGGAAGCCGGAGGTATAGTTCTGGGTCCCGGATGTGGTCCCTGTGTTGGTGTCCATGAAGGTATTTTGGGAGACGGAGAAGTGTGTCTTTCCACAGCCAACCGCAATTTTAAGGGCAGAATGGGAAATCCAGAAGGCATGATATATCTGTCTTCACCAGCAACAGCTGCCTGTTCTGCGTTAACTGGCGCAATAAGCGACCCAAGAGAAGTCATTAAAAAGACTATTAAGACAACAAAAAGAAAGGGGTAGATTTATGGAAGTAATTAAAATCAAACTAAAAGAAAAGATACCAATATGGAAAGAAGAAATAAAGAACCTGACAAAGGAATATGGTGATAAGGTAATTTCTGAAGTCACTGTAGGCCAGGCATACGGTGGGATGCGTGGAGTAAAGGCATTGATTTGTGATACCTCTGAGGTTCCGCCGGACAAAGGTTTGATCATAAGGGAAATACCAATTGCCGATTTAAAGAACAAATTACCCGAAGAGGTTTTGTATCTACTGATAATCGGCGAACTGCCTGACAAAGAAGCCACTGAAAATGTCAAAAAGGATTTGAAGAAACGTGCAAAAGTCCCTGATTATGTATGGGATGTGCTCAGGGCAATGCCCAAGGATTCTCATCCGATGGTAATGTTCAGTCTTGCGATACTTGCACTGGAAAGAGAATCATTGTTCAGGAAGAAGTACACCGAAGGGATGAAAAAAGAAGAATACTGGGAATGGACTTTGGAAGATTCACTCAATCTCATTGCAAAGTTGCCAGCAATCGCGGCAGGCATTTACCGAATGAGATTCAACAAAGGTAATATGATTGAATCAGATCCGAATCTTGATTGGGCTGGTGATTATGCACACATGCTCGGCATTAAAGACCCCAAAGACGAATTCAAAAATTTGATGCGTCTGTACATGGTTTTGCACTCAGACCATGAGGGTGGCAATGTAAGTGCCCATACCTGTCATTGCGTGGGCTCAGCTCTTTCAGACCCCTATTATGCAGTTTCAGCCGGATTGAACGGTCTGGCTGGTCCTTTGCACGGATTGGCAAACCAGGAATGTCTTGCCTGGGTCATTAAGGTGAGAGAAAAATTTGGTGGTGTACCCAGTGATCAGGACTTACGGCAGTTTGCCTGGGATACGCTCAATTCAGGGCAGGTAATACCAGGTTATGGTCATGCGGTCTTGAGGATTACAGACCCACGTTTTGACGCCTTCCATGAGTTTGGTGCAAGGGTATGTCCTGAGGACGAACTATACCAGATCGTTGCCAAGGTCTTCAAGATTGTGCCTGTTGTGTTAAAAGAACAGGGGAAGGCAAAAGATCCCTGGCCTAATGTGGATGCAGCATCAGGTTGCTTGCTTTATCACTTTGGCTTGACTGAGTTTGAATATTACACAGTGCTATTTGGTGTTTCCAGGGCAATGGGTATGTGCGCTCAACTCATTGTTAGTCGTGCACTTGGTGAGGCAATTGAAAGGCCAAAATCAGTAACCACAAAGTGGGTGAAAGAGACTGTTAAAAAAGCATAGTGGAGGCAATCATGGTTCTCAAGGGAAAAGCCTGGAAATTTGGTGATGACATTTCAACGGATCTTATCTGTCCAGGAAGGTATTTCCATCTTAGATCTAATCTTGATGAACTTGCGAAACATGTTCTTGAAGATGCTGATCCCCAATTTGTCGAGAAAATGTCAAAAGGCGATTTTGTCGTTGCAGGCAATAATTTTGGTCTGGGTAGTTCAAGGGAACACGCACCAACTATCATTAAGATTGCGGGTGTGAGCGCAGTTCTTGCAAAATCATTCGCCCGCATATTCTATCGCAATGCAATAAATATTGGTTTGCCACTCGTTGAGTGTGATACTGAAAAGATTGAACAGGGTGATGAACTTGCCATTGACCTTGAAGCTGGTCTTGTTCAGAACAAGACCAAGGGGATTGAGATTAAGGTTCACCCATTACCCAAGGCAATGATAAATATTCTTAATGATGGTGGAATATTAGCACACCTTGAAAAACATGGTGACTTTAAGTTGGATTAGAACAGGAGCGAACAAATGAAGAAAAAAATAAAAAAGAAATCTACTGCTAAAAAAATAAAGAAAGCCAGAAAGGTCCCAAAGAAGCTAAAAAAAGCAGTAAAGAAGCCCGGCCATCCACATTCAATAATAAAGGCGATGGAACATTTTGGCGGTATTCTGGAGAAACAAATTAAGCGGGTTCAGACAATAAAAAAAGCCGAGGACTGGATTGACTATGCAAAACTAAAGCCCATAATAATTGGTGTTATTGGTGGTGATGGTATTGGTCCCTATATTACTGGTGAAGCACAGCGGGTGCTTGAATATCTCTTGAAAGATGAGGTGAAAAAAGGCAAGATTGAGTTCCGAACAATTGAAGGCTGTACAATTGAAAGGCGTGCAGAAGTGCACAAGGCAATTCCTGATGAAGTTCTGGTTGAGATCAGAAAATGTCATGTCCTGCTAAAAGGTCCTACTACGACACCGAAGAAAGGTGATCCCTGGCCTAATATTGAAAGCGCGAATGTAGCAATAAGAAAAGAACTTGATCTATTTGCTAATGTCAGGCCAGTGCGTGTGCCATCCCAGGGTATTGACTGGATATTCTTCCGTGAAAATACTGAGGATGTCTATGCGCTCGGACCTTTTGGTATTGAAGTCACACCAGACCTGGCAATAGATTTCAAGATGATTACCAGACCCGGTAGTGATCGAATAATCAGGCTTGCATTTGAACATGCCAAACGTAACAACAAGAACCGGATAACTGCAGTGACCAAGGCGAATGTAGTAAAGACTACTGATGGGTTGTTCCTTAAGACCTTCTACGAAATTGCAAAAGAATATCCGGCTATAAATGCAGACGATTGGTTTATTGATATTATGACTGCGAAACTTGTTGATTTGAAGCGGCGCACAGAATTCCAGGTACTTGTTCTGCCCAATCTTTATGGCGATATTCTCACTGACGAGGCAGCAGAATTTCAGGGTGGCGTCGGGACTGCAGGGAGTGCCAATATTGGTAAGAGATATGCGATGTTTGAGGCAATCCATGGTAGTGCACCCAGAATGGTTCAGGAAGGAAGAACCCAGTATGCAGACCCCTGTAGTGTTATTCGCGCTGGTGCAATGCTTTTGAACCATATTGGCTATGTTGATCTCGGCAGGAAACTTGAGATGGCGCTGGATATCTGTGGTCAATTTGAAAAGAAACTGATTATGACTGGCCGGGCAACCGGTGCAACCGGTCGCGATTTCTGTAACTATATCCTTCAAACTATGGAAGATCCAGATCTGGAAAATCGCTGGAACGAATATCAGAAAGGATAATCAGGGCAATTAAGCAAAGATCTATGGGTTGGCTTTTGCCAGCCCTTTTTTTTAGAGCATTTGCAGGCGTTTCTTGATATTATACCAGAACCCCAGGATTCGTTTTATGTTTTTCATATTATGGTTTACTGCCTCATGACCTTTCTGGATAAATACCTCAACTGATGAAAAGTCTGCCCAGTGGTAATCAGTAACAGCTGGTTTGATTATACAATCTGCTGATTTCAAAATTCTCTGGTCCAGGTGATATTTCATATATGCCAGTGCGCGTTGACTTATTTTGTAGCCTGTATCAGGTGGATCATCAAAAATTGGTGTATCACCAAGATAAACGGCAATGATGTTGTTACAACCAGATTTTCTTAACAGGTCAATCGGGATATTATCAATAACACCACCGTCAATCAAGATTCTGTTATTTTCTTTAAGAGCAGGAAAAATACCTGGTAGGGCACAGCTCGCCCACACTGCCTTATAAAGAAGACCTGATGAAAAAACAATTTCTTCTCCAGAATTAATATCAAGGCTATTGCAGATAAAGGGTATTTTCAAGTCCGCGAAGGTTCTGTCAGCAAAAAGATAGCGGAGTAATTTCTCTGTTGCTTCAATTTTAACGAGTGATTTTTTGAAGAGCAAAGTTCCGAAATAGTATTTTTCAAAGATCTTTTTCTTGAAGGTTGCAATGGTAGTTGTTTCAGAGGTATAAAATCTATTCAGATCAAGTTTTCTAAATTCCTCAGATTTGAGGATTCCATGTGTGATTTCCTGCAGATTCCTGGCATTACCATGAAGACAATATATTGCACCAATAATTGCGCCGATTGAAGTACCAGAGACATAAGCGGGTTTTATGCCATTTTCTTCCAGTGCCTCAAGCACGCCGATGTGAGCGAGCCCTTTTGCGCCACCGCCGCCCAGTGCAATGCCGAGTTTCATGGATATATGTTATAGAAATCCGATGCAAAGTCAATTACTGAACTTGTGATTACTGAAATTGATGTTACCAGGCTGCTTTACAAAACCATGAAATTGATTATATTATGTGAAAAGGAGCTTAAATGCGAAGACTAAGCGCACTGTGTAAAATATGTTGTTTGTGTCTGGTTCTTTTTTTGAATTACTGTGAAAAACTTGAGTATCCTGATATTGATCGTTACAGCAAAATTCCGCCTGATATTTACAAACGAACACCAGCGACAGATTCTTTTCCACCAATTCTTCACTCCAGCGAATTTGAGGAACCTGTTCCACTTGGCGCAGGCGTAAATACTGCTGGTGCTGAGGATTCACCATTTATTCTGCCTGATGGTAATACACTGTATTTTGTCTTTGTGTCTGATGTTAGATTGCCGGTGGAAAAACAGCTGCTTGATTCAGTTTCTGGAGTCTGGGTTTCTTACAAGAATGGTAATGAGTGGAGTGAGGCAGAAAGGGTTTGGTTACAGGATCCGGGCAAATTATCTCTGGATGGAGCAGTGTGTATTCAAAATAACGAAATGTGGTTTGCATCCGCACGCGAAGGCTACACTGGGGTTAATATGTTCACGGCTGAGTTCATAGATGGCAAATGGAAAAACTGGAAATATGTGGGTGACCGACTCATGAAAGAGATCCAGATTGGAGAAGTGCATATCTACGGTAATGATCTTTACTTTCATTCGGCACGAAGCGGCGGGCATGGTGGTCTGGATATCTGGAAGACAATCCGCAGTGGAAATAACTGGTCTGACCCGGTGAATATCAATGAAGTCAATTATGAACTTGATGATATTCTGCCGTTTATTTCATACGATGGTAATGAACTCTGGTTCACAAGATTCTACAATGGAACACCTGCGGTCTATCGTTCAAAAAAAATTGGTGGTGTGTGGACAGCGCCAGAATTGATTGTATCACAGTTTGCTGGTGAACCAACACTTGATGCGCAGGGCAATCTATACTTTGTCCATCATTTCTATGAGGGTGGACAAATGATTGAGGCAGATATCTACATTGCCAGAAAGCGGTAAGGAATAGCAGGCAGACTCATTTTTGCATTTGGTGAGCGAGGATTTGTTCATTTGCGGATACTGATTGACATGGATAATGCTCATGGTTATAATTGCAGGCAGGAGAATTTATTCTTATCGACATAGTTATCGGCTCTAAAATGAAAATGGAAAACTAATGATTTGCCGGGATGATGGAATTGGTAGACATAGCGGACTTAAAATCCGCTTCTCAGCAATGGGAGTGCCGGTTCGACTCCGGCTCCCGGCATTGGATATGGGAATTAGAGAGCAGGAATCAGGTAACAGGAAATCGGGATTTATACTATAGTAGCCCTTTTTGTCTGTATCGTGCAATGCGATTGAGCAGGGTTTTGTAAGAAACTTTCAGCCGACGCGCGGCTGCTGATTTATTACCCTGAGTATTTTCCAGTGTCTTTCTTATCAATTCTGCTTCAGCGCTTTCCCTACCATAGGCTGCAGCAGATTTCAAATCCATGTGTTCTACAAAATCAAAAACTTGTCCTCTCTTGCTTTCTGGCAAGAGTATGTGTTCTGGTTGAATGGTGTCACCAGCGAGAATATTCGCCCGTTCAATAGTATTTTCCAGTTCCCTGATATTTCCGGGCCAGTGATAATTCTTCAATTTTTCCAGTGCGGATTCAGAGATTTGTTTTTTTGACTTCAGTTTTTTCAGAAAATGCGTCACGAGCAAAGGAATGTCATCTTTCCTATCCCGAAGTGATGGTAGCGTGATTGGAAAAACGCTCAGTCGGTAATAAAGGTCTTCGCGAAATTTTGACTCTTTGACAAGGTTGTTCAGGTCCTTGTTACTTGCAGCGATAATCCTTACATCTACCTTTATCGAAGAAGTACCACCAAGTCTTTCAAATGTTTTTTCCTGAATGACCCTTAAAATCTTTGCTTGCAACTCAAACCCAAGATCACCGATTTCATCAAGGAAGATTGTTCCTTTGTTTGCAAGTTCAAATCGGCCGATCTTCCTGGTATGCGCTCCAGTAAAAGCACCTTTTTCCGAACCGAATAGTTCGTTTTCAAGAAGTTCGTGTGGTATTGCAGCACAGTTAATGGGAACAAAGGGATTTGCTTTTCGCCGTGATAGTGAGTGGCAGGCACGGGCAAACAGTTCTTTGCCAGTGCCAGATTCGCCAAGTAACAATACCGTGGTTTCAGTGTCAGCAACCTTTTTCAACAATTCAATCGCCCTGTTTATGGCTTCGCTCCGGCCAACGATTTCAGGAAATCCCTGGATGTTTTGAGATAGTTCTTTTAGCAGAATATTTTCATAGCGGGTCTTTTTTTCTTCAATAATCTTGTGGACAACGAGAATCAGCTGTTCAACATCAAAAGGTTTTGTTAGGAATTCGCTGGCACCAAGTTTCATCGCCTCAACCGCCCTTTCAATCGTGCCAAAGGCAGTCATTACAACAAATTTGGCGTCATTATCCAAATTCCTGAGTTCCCGGAGAACATCAATCCCGTCAAGGTCGGGAAGTCTTAGGTCAAGAAGGACAAGGTCAATTTTTTCTTTCTTAAAAATCTGAATTGCCTCACGGCCAGTTCTGACACTTACTACAGAATATCCAGCATCATCAAGAGTGGTCTTCAGAACTTCAGCAAAGCTAATCTTGTCTTCAACGATCAGTATGTCTGCCATTAAACTTTGAAATTTTGTATCATCTTAGACAACTTGTTTGTGATATTAACCAGTTCCTGACTTGTTGCTGCAAATTCTTCTGTTGCCGCAGATTGTTCCTGTAATGAGGCAAGTATTTGTTCGGCAGCACTGGAATTTTCTCTGGAAATATTGAACGAATCCTCTATTTGTTTGAGCATATTTGTAATCTCTTCTTCCTCGCGTGATATAATATTCTTGATATTCTTTATCGCACTATTCAATTCTATTACTGCACCAGAGATTGTCTTTAATGATTCAGTAGTAGATTTAACAACATTGTTACCATCATATATTGCCTGTCTTACTTCCTGGGAACTCTCAGCAACAGATTTAATAGAATCAATCATTTCTTTAACAATTTCTCCGATTTCCATCGCTGAATTCTGTGTATTGTCGGCGAGTTTCTTGATTTCATCGGCAACGATTGAAAATCCTCTGCCGAATTCTCCTGCGCGCGCTGCCTCAATTGAGGCATTGAGGGATAGAATATTGATCTTTTCAGAGATCTTGTTTATGGTTTCGATGATTTTGGTAATCGTATTTGAAACTTCATGCAGTTTCGTCATCAGACCAATAAGGTATTCGTATCTCGAGCCTATTATTTCAATATTTTTTATCACTGTATCGCTCTGGCTAAGTCCCGCAGTTGCACTCGTTGAAAAACTGCTTGCATGCCCTTCTACTTTCTTCACATTATCGACAACCGCAAAACTTATTTCACTCAATGATTTTCCCAGAGTAATAGACTTATCGAGTTCCTGGTACTGACGGTCAACTCCTTCGGTCATTTTCTGCGTTGTTGAAACAATCTCAGATATTGCAGTTGACAGTTCATTTGAAGTAGCCGAAATCTGACCGCTGATATCACTCAGATTCTTTGATGTCTCAATTATCAATTTTATGATATTTGCTTCAGTGGCAAGGAGATTGTTCATGGTCTTGATGAGTAATGATATTTCATCAGGAGAATATTTTTCTTCTTCAATACGCACTGTTAAATCACCTTTTTCTGCTTGCTTAAGAATATTTCTGAGCCGACGCAGGCGGAGAAGATCTCGGTCAAAATCAATAATAAGCAAGAAGGATATGAAAGTAAAGAAGATAAGATTGACGAATTCCAAACCTAAGTTTGTTTGAGGATAGTTATGGTGCGTTGATAGAATCATGGCGCCGTATGCGACATCAACAAATATAATGGCATAGAGTCCATTTTTTATTCCAAGCAGGTAGGCAGGATGAAGGACGATATAGAAGTAGATCATAAAGAATGGAATGCGAATCAGCGGATTGACAAAAGCAAGACACAGGGTCAAAACAAGGGCGGTTACAGTTGTAATACTATAAGGTATGAACACAGAACAAATATTCTTACGTGTGAGGCTGTATATTATGACTCCGAAGATAAAGACAGCCAGGGTAAGTATTGGAAGTAGTATGGGGACGATGAGAAATTTGAATATCCAGCCAAATAAAAAGATCAGTTCAATCAAAAGACAGAAGAAAATCGTTGCGATGCTGCCTCTTCTTGAAAAATTTAATGTTTTTAGACGGATTTCCTCACTGGCTTCCATTATTGCCTCCTGAAAATTTCCCGCGTCCTTTTCATCGCACAAAATTCACCACACATGGTACAGGTTAAGGCGGAACGGGAAGGTTTACGCTCATAAATGCTCTTCGCCCTTGATTGGTCAAGCAGTAATTTAATCATTTTATTCCAGTGGAGTGCATAACGGGCTTTTGACAATGCAAGGTCACGTTCAATAGCAGGAGCAAAGCCCTTGCCAATGTCAGCAGCATGGGCTGCTATTCTCAACGCAATCACACCTTCTTTCACATCAGCCATCGTGGGTAGCCCCAGGTGTTCTGACGGTGTTACATAACAAAGAAAATCAGCACCATAGTATCCTGCAATTGCACCACCGATTGCTGCGACGATATGATCATAACCAGCACCGATGTCGGTGACGAGCGGACCGAGGACATAGAATGGTGCACCATCGCAGATTGTTTTCTGGATTTTGATATTTGCTTCAATTTCATTGATAGGTATGTGACCCGGTCCTTCCACAATCGCAGAAACCCCTGAAGTTCTTGCCTGTTTTACAAGTTCACCAATAACCACAAGTTCTCTTATCTGGTATTCATCAGTTGCATCGCTGATCGCACCGGGCCTGAGTCCATCACCCAAACTTAATGTAGCAGAATATTTTTTCGCAAGTTTCAATAGTCTGTCATAATTCTCGTACAGTGGGTTCTCTTTCTTGTTTGTTCTCATCCATTCTATCATCATTGACCCACCACGACTCACCACACCACAAACTCTTTTTTTCTTGTCTATTCCCGCGATGGATTCCTGGGTAACACCACAATGGACAGTAATGAAATCAACGCCATCTTCAAGGTGTTTTTCAATTACTTCAAATATCTCTTCAACACTTGCTTTGGTAAATGGCTTCTTTTTCTTACGTGCTTCGATCGCCACCTGATAAATAGGTACGGTTCCAACAACCACCGATGAAGCCTTAATGATTTCCCTTCTTATTCTGTTTATATCCCCGCCAGTTGAGAGGTCCATTACCGCATCCGCACCTGATTCTATTGCGACTTTCAGTTTTCTTAACTCGTATTTCAAGTCTGCATAATCTGGTGAGGTGCCGATATTAGCATTGATCTTCGTCCTGATACCTTTACCCAAAGCAAGAGGTTTTGTTCTATGAAAGCGACTTCCGATAAGTACTACAGTACCGGCATTTAGATTGTGTTTCAACTCTTCTGGTTTTATTCCCTCTTCACAGGCCACCTTCGCGAGCTCAATTTTCATCTGAATACTCCACATTTACGCCGAGTGAGGTTTTTGGGACTGCATAAGCAACAAACTTTAGAATGAAGTTCATTGCTTTTTCTTCATCAGGTGCCTCAAATATCAGCACAAAATCGGGTTTGCCAAAAAGTGATAGAAACTCTCTGATTTCTATTCCTTCAGGAATTTTCAGGTTCTTTACGGTGTTGAGTAATTCATCAGCACGGCCTGGAATCACATCAAGTGTGGTGATAAAAGTCATCATACCTCCTCATAATTCATATTATATGCTAAAATATTATTTTGTCAATAAAATGGAAATTTTGTTGCTAAACAGTGCCCTGATATATTCTGTATTTCTTGTATAATCTGCCACCCAACTTCATTATTGCATTATTAATTGGATGGTTGTCTTCAAGGGTCCAGCTCAATTCACCACTATCATAGCCAAGTTTCATCCCTGCCTTCAGGGTTTCAAGCACCATTAGACCCTCGAGTCCGAGCTTCTGGTGTTCTTTCTTAACGCCCATTATCATCAGCCGTGCTTCTTTGATTTTGTTTTTGTAATAGAGAAATTTTAACATGCCTGCGAGATTAAGATTGCCATTAAGTTTTTTGAGGACGAAATTATAATTAGGAACAGCCAGTGATACCCCAACCGGCACGTTGTCAATTTCAACAATAATGACAAGTTCGGGCACGAGTAAATCCTTCAAAGTCTTTGCAATATGACTAAACTCCAAATCTGTCATCGGCACAAATCCCCAGTTTCTGCTCCAGGCGTCATTGTAGACTTCCTTGATTTTCTTTACTTCGTTGTGGAAATCATCAATATCAACATGGCGCACTTTCAGGTCTCTGACCCTTTTCCAAATTAATGAGCACATTCTTTCTAATCGTTCAAAAGGCGCATTCTTTGCTTCCATATAGAATGCATATAGGTCTTTTGCCTTTGTTAAACCGGCACCTGCGGCAAGTTCATGATAATAATCAAATGTATAGGTCATCATTATCATTGGCTCAAGAAAATAACCCTCCAGGAGAAAGCCAACTTCTTCATTCGTAGAGGGATTGAATGGCCCCACAAACTTCGTCATCCCTTTTTCTTTCTGAAAACTTTTTACTGCATTGAACAATGCTGTTGCCGCTTCCGCGTCATCTTCACACTCAAAAAAACCAAAATAGCCGGTTTTTTCATTCCAGAACTCAATGAAATTATAATCAATAATTGCGCATACTCTGCCGACCACTTCTTTATTACGATAAACGATAAAGATTTCCCGTTCTGCGTGTTCCCAGAATGGATATTTTTTCTTATCAAACATGCTATATACATCTTTTCTTAATGGAGGAACCCAGTAGCGGGAATTTCGATAAAGTTTAAATGGAAATTCTACAAAGAGCTTGAGTTGTTTTTCATCCCTCACTGGAACGACCTTGATCATTTTGCCAGGCCAAACTCTTTGGCACAGCGGGCAAATGCATCAAGCACGATTTTAATGTCCTCTTCAGTATGGGTTGCCATATAACTCGTTCTGATCAATGCCCTACCCGGTGGTGTTGCCGGGGATATTACGGGGTTGGCAAAGACACCATTATTAAACAGTGCTTTCCAGAATGCAAAACACTTTTCGTCTTCGCCAATAATGACCGGGATCACCGGAGTCGTACTCGCACCGGTATCAAGTCCAATTTTTTTGAAGCCAGCTCTTGCCTGTTCAGTTATTTTCCACAGTTTTTCACGACGTTCGGGTTCAGTTTTGATTATCTCAAGAGACTTCAGGGCGCTGGCAACCATTGCTGGAGTCATGCTGGCTGAGAATATTAATGCTCGGGCAGTATGTCTGACATGGGTTATCACATCTGCTTCAGCAACAACGAACCCGCCGAGCGAGGCAAAAGATTTGCTGAACGTGCCCATAATGATGTCGACTTTTTCCAGGAGACCGAAATGCTCACATACGCCCCGGCCATTTTTGCCCATAACACCAATGCCGTGTGCGTCGTCAACCAGTAATCGTGTACCATACTTTTCTTTTAAGCGAACAACCTCAGGGAGATTTATGACATCGCCTTCCATGCTAAAAACGCCGTCAACGACTATCAATTTTCCTTTGCCATGCGGGAGTGATTTCAAGATTCGTTCAAGATCTGCCATGTCATTATGCCGGAATTTCTTAACTTCGGCAAAAGATAGTCTGCAGCCATCAATGATTGAGGCATGGTCCTGTCTATCAATAATAATAATGTCGTCTTTGCCAGCAATGGATGAGATAATGCCGAGGTTTGTTTGAAATCCGGTAGAAAAAACTATCGCATTATCTTTTTCAAAGAATTCTGCGAGTTCTTTCTCAAGTTGCATGTGGATGTCCAGGGTACCATTCAAGAATCTGGAACCGGAACAGGTAGAGCCATATTTTCTAACTGCCTCAATTGCTGCCTGTTTGAGCCTTTCATCAGCGGCAAGACCAAGATACCCATTTGAGCCAATCATAATGTATTCCTTACCATTGATTATTACCCGGTGGTCCTGCGCGGATTCAATAGGTGTAAAATAAGGATAGATATCTACACTTTTTGCACGATTTACTGCTTCAATTGTTGCTTTGCATTTCTTAAACAAATCCATAGTGTGATTATAGTTATTTTGTGAACAAAGTCAATATCACAGCATATTGCGCAGAAACCAATTCAAATCAAAGATTTTTTCAAGGTCAGATTGATTGAGATATTTTCTTACCTGGTTATCAAGTTCGGCGATTTTTCTCAAATGTTTCTTCTCAGTATTTGCCTTGAAAGAGAGTTCTTGGACAAGATCATACGCTGACTTTCGGCTCATTCCCTTCTCAATCAACCGGTTCATTAAATTCTGAGAGGCGTAAAGTCCCAGACTGTTGTTTATATTTTCCATCATTTTTTTGGGAAAAACCCTCAAGTTTTCCAGCACCCAGATCATTTTCTTTGTAGCATAATGAACAATATGAAATGCATCAGGAATAATAACCCGCTCCACTGAAGAATTTGTTAAATCCCTTTCATGCCACAGGTTTATGTTCTCAAATGCCGGTACAAGATAACCTCTTAATACCTTAACCAATCCGCACACCCTTTCACAGGTTATTGGGTTCTGTTTATGCGGCATTGCTGATGAACCCTTTTGACCGCGGGCAAATGGTTCTGCCAGCTCACCAATCTCAGAACGAGACAGATTTCTGATTTCTGTTGCAATTCTTTCAAGGGCGCAGCCATAGAAAACCAGTTGAGCAAGTAGATAGGCATGACGATCTCTTGGTATAACCTGAGTTGAAACTGGTTCTGGTTTTAGTCCCAGTTGTTTCAGAACTAATTTTTCAATGTTAGGTGCGAGAATTGTATAACTACCCACAGCACCGGACAGTTTTCCAAAAGAGATTTCATCACGGGCTTGCATAAGACGCTTTTCACACCTGAGAATTTCTTGATACCAGGAATTGACTTTGTATCCAAAGGTAATGGGTTGGGCAAATACTCCATGGGTTCTGCCCATCTGAGGTGTTCTTTTGTATTTCGTGACAAGTTTTCTGAGAATCTGCAAAAGTTTATCAACTTCTCTATTTAGTATTCCAAGTGCCTCATCCAATATCAATGCCCAGGCAGTATCAACAAGGTCATAGGATGTCATGCCAAAATGGAGCCAGCGTGATTGGTTTCCAATCTTTTCGCGCACCGCCTCCAGGAATGCAATTACATCATGGTTGGTTATTCTTTCAATTGCTTCAACACGCGCCGGGTCAACTTTTATTTTTTGCAATTTCTTGCTCAAACCTGAAGGGATTATTTTCTGTTTTTCCTGAACAAATGAGACGGCCTGTTCCACATAAAGCCAGACTTCCATTTTGTGCTCTTCACTAAAAATTTGTTTCATTTCACCAGTTTCGTATCGTTTAATCATGGTTCAACTCCACCTGAATGATTATATATATTAAAAGAGACATTTCAAGTAGATTAGAATATCAACGGTCAAAAACGAATTTCAGAACCGTTTCGTTCTTCATGTCTTTTACCTTGCAGAAATAAATTCCATTTGCTGAGGGTATATTCCTGTCATTGAGCCCATCCCAGTAGATCGTATATTCTCCTGGCATTTGGATTTTTTTAAGCAGATTTCTGACCAATCTGCCAGATTCGTCGTAAATATTGATTGACACCACACCATTTTCTGCCACATAGTAATCTATGGCAACACATTGATTAAATGGATTGGGCCGACTCTGGGCATTTTTGCGATTTCTCATTATTGTCATATCTTGTTTGCGGTAGATTGGAATCAAAAGTACTGGTTCATTCGGGCGAAATCTTGCGAGTGTACGATTGGGGATTTCAAGCCATTGCTGGGTGAAGGTATCAAGCGGCTGGGACGCAGTGACCCAGTAGTTGGAAACCAGGTCATTTGGGTAATAGTAGACAGTAATGGCTTCTGGTTCGGATTTTGTAAAATTCAATGCCCACATTGTATTTCCTGAAGACATAACAAAATTCAATTGGGCAGTTTGTGTTTCCAGGGCTGAATCAAGTTTTGCCACTGCCATTCTAAGACACTCCTCAATGCTTAAATCTGGATACATATCAAGGATCTCTACAACAAGAATTGCCCAGAGATCAGAATCAAGATAGTTGGGCGCATAATCAGGAGGATTTTGTTCAAGGTAAGAAGGATTTATGTTCTCAATAAGCTTCATTAGAATGTCCACATTTATGTTACCATTGTGGGCAAAAAGCAGGTCAAGATTACGACGAAGACATTTTCTTCGGAACGGATGGGGATCAGGAATACCACTTGGTGGACCACTTGAACCTTTTCGCACATGGGCGACTGCTGTTTTATTCATATTTCTCATTAATTCATAGACGGCATCAAAATATCTCGGGTCTAATGGTGCGGATGGTTCACCCTGCCTTATCAGAGGAAGTAAAGAATCACCGATTGACTGAATAAAATAGCCAATGCCCCAGCCATCAGGATTGTTTGTGCCGAGTTTGCATAATGAATCAAGGTGGGTTATTATCAGGGTGTCTATTAATGGTGTTTTTTCTGAAATGATCATCCCCCAGAACCGGCACTCGTGGAACAGTTCAAGGTTCTGATTTTGGAGCGTGTGTCCATTGTAAAGTAAAATGAGGAGTGTTAATCCAATCAAAAATCTTCTCGTAATTAGACGCAAGGTCATAGGTAGTTTGATATGTTTTTTCACGGTGAACACAATTTAATAATCTTTTTGCTGAATTGTCCTTTTGATGATGAAATAACCAGGTAATACACACCTGAGGGAAGAATATTATTGTCGTTGTCAGTCCCATCCCAGAAAATTCTTGATTGATTATCAGACAGCGAACCGAATAATTTTACTATTTTGCCGGTGATATCATAGATTGCCATTTTTGTTGCACACCCTTGCTTTGTTGCGTGGTATTCTATAGTTGTTCTGTTGTAAAATGGGTTGGGACAAACAACCCATTCGGGTATATCAAATTGGACAGTAATAGTTTTCTCTTTTATACATGTCACGTCCGGATATGTTTTGACAAGAAAGAGGTCATTACCACCGGCACCATACGAATCGGTTAATCCAACAATAATATAGCCGCCATCAGTGGTTTTTCTTACTGAATGGGCGCAGTCAGTGCCAGCACCTCCATAGATCAGCATCCAGACATTCAAACCCTGTGTATCAGCCCTTACTACATACATTTCATAACTGAAATTTCCTGTGATAATATAATTTTTATACTCCACTTCCTGCACCGCATATGCAAAATCGTGGTTCAGACTTCCCTGAAAAGTATTCCAGACCAGACTTCCGCGCTGGTCATATTTCAGAAGGCACCATTCATAACCGAGGAGTGTGAAATATGCACTGCCACAGACAATATAGCCACTGTCCTGGGTCTGTTGAACAGAAAATGCCATTGTATTTTCATTTGAATGATTGGTTGTTGTCCACATAACCTGGCCAAGAGAATCAATCTTAAGAAGGTAGATATCACCACTATAATTTCCTGAAGAATAGGTTGTGCCCGTGATGATAGAGCCACCATCATTTGTTGCGGAAACACTATAGGCAATATCATCATGATTTTCGCCATAGGCCTTTTCCCAGATCAGTTCTCCAGTTGGGTCAATCTTGATGGCATGGATATCATTGCCACCAGCACCATAAGAATTGGTCATACCTGCAATTACATAATTGTTATCCTGTGTTTTCGTGATTGAATAGCCGGTTTCATTGAGTGAATCACCATAAGTCCTTGCCCATAGTGAATCGCCATTTTCATCTATGCATAACACATAAATATCAGACAAACCATTACCTGAAGAATTGGTTGAGCCGACAATCAGGTAATGCCCGTTATCAGCAGGGCAAATACTATATGCAAAATCATCACTGGTTCCACCAAAAATCTTTGACCAGAGTGGATAACCAGTTGAATCAACCTTTACGACATAGACATTATAGTCGCCATTGCCAGAAGAATTTGTTGAACCAACTGCAATAAAACTTTTATCTATGCATTCAACAACGCCATAACCAGAATCATCTCCAGTACCACCAAAGGTCCTGCCCCAGGCAATATCTGGTGCCTGGTTAAACAGCATAATAGATATACTGAAAATAATCGGCATAATCTCCATTTATTCTATTGATTAGCAAAGGTTTGTCAAGAAATATTAAGGACAAGCCAACTAAAGATCGCCCCCTTGACAGATTTTATATATTGGATATACTCAGGTATGCTTTGGACTAAAAGACTATTTTGGTCGAAAAATCTAAAGGCGGTCTAAATGGCAGTTTCTAAAAAGGCAATGCGCGATGCAATTATTGATGCTGCAAGGTATGTCTTTGCCCGTTTTGGTTATCGTAAGGCAACAATGGATAGTATTGCACGGGCAACAAGAAAGGGAAAGAGCTCTATTTACTATTATTTCAAGAATAAAGTAGAGATTTTCCATGCCGTGCTGGAGAAAGAAGCCCAGGCAGTAAAATATGAGATGCAAAATGCCCTCAAGTCAACACCTGACCCAAAAGAAAAACTTGTTGTCTATGTTTTAACACGGATGCGTGCCTTCAGGCGAATTGCGAATTTTTACAGTTCATTCCGCGAGGAGTATTTGAAGGAGTATGACTTTATCCAGCGCTTCAGAGAAAACTATGACCGCTATGAAACAAAGATTATTCTGGATATTCTGCGCGAAGGTGTAAAAAAGGGTGTTTTCAAGATTCCTGACCCACCGATTGCGGCAAGTTTCTTTGTGACTGCACTGAAGGGATTTGAATACCTCTGGGGAACTGAAGAGGACATTGTGAAACTGGAGAAGAAGACTGAAATTATGCTGGAGATGCTTTATCGGGGCATACTGAAGAAATGAAAAAATTTTTTGCAGTTTTTCGACCAAGATACAAAAATAGTCAAATATTCTATAAAGGAGATAAATAATGCAAGGATTTGTAAGATTTATCATTAAGTTCAGAATACTGATAATCGTTTTGACGGTAATTATGAGTTTAATTTTTCTCTTTGCCTTGAGAAAGATAAAGGTCAATCCAGATATGTTCAGTTACCTGCCCAGGGATGATGAGGCAGTTAGACTCCTTGACTACATTGGTGAGGAATATGGCGGGAATAGCCTGGGCATTGTTGTATTACAGGCAGAAGATGTCTTCAATGAGCAGGTGATTAAGGATATTGATATCCTGTCAAGGGAATTTAGGAATATTGATGGCATCAGTTATGTGACGAGCCTGACCAGTGTGCTTGATATAAAAAAAACAGAGGAAGGGTTTGAGATTGGAAAACTTATCAATGAGGACAATCTACCTGACCAGAATGAACTCAATGAACTGAAGAAGTATGTTCTTGGAAAGAAATTTTACCGCAACCATCTTGTCTCACAGGATGCCAGGACAACCCTGATTGTCTGCAGGATAAGTGGTGATAAATCAAGGACTGCCCGAGAGATAGAAAGGGTCGTGATGAGTCATAATCTGCAGGAAAAAGTCTATTTTGCGGGTTTGCCATTCCAGTTGAATACAGTAAATGATTTCATTGTCAGAGATTTGAAGTTTCTCCTGCCACTGGTTGCCATTTTTATATTGGTCATTCTATATTTGAGTTTTCGCTCATTCACCAGTGTAATATTACCACTGATTGGTGTGGGTCTGAGCACACTCTGGATGCTCGGGGTAATGGCATTATTGAATATTCCGCTTACTGTAATAACCAATACCATACCTGCAATCCTGATGGCAGTAGGTAGTGCCTATGCGATTCATGTCATCTATAAATTTAATGAAGAAGGCAGTAATGAATCATTTGCTCGGGTTATAATCCCGGTCTTTCTTGCCGCACTGACCACAATCATTGGATTTCTTTCTTTTATTGTTGGTTCATACCTGATTATGATAAGACAATTTGGAATATTTTCTGCGATTGGTATATTCTTTGCATTTTTATTAAGCATCACGCTCGTTCCCGCAATTATGACTCACATAAATATCAGGGGAAAAAACAAGAAAAAGCAGAATAAGGATATTAATAGAATTATGCAGGGTCTTGGTAAATGGGTGATAAAACAGAGCAAACTTGCCCTGATTATTGGGGTGATTGTCTTTGTGGTTTTTCTTATCGGAATCCCATTAATAAAGACCCGCGTGGATTTCCTTGATTATTTCCGTTCCCATACCTCAATCAGAATTACTGAAGGGATAATGAAGAAGAGTTTTGGTGGTTCAGTTCCCATACAGATTCTTGTCAAAGGAGATTTGCAGAGTCCCGAGGTCTTGAATGCAATGAAGGAATTTCATAATTTCCTTGATACCATCCCAGGGGTGAGCAATCCCCAGTCAATTGTTGACCTTATAGAAGAGATGAATGATGCAATGGGTGAGGGATTAAGAATTCCGGACACAAAAGAAAAGATAAGCAATTTGTATTTCTTGCTTGAAGGAGAAGAAATGATTGAGCAGATGATAAATACAGAAAAGACCGAGGGCTTGATCCAGGCAATGACTCCAGGTGCATATACCGAGGAGAGTGAAATCATAATCAAAAAAATTCAGGATTACATAAACAAAATAAATAACCACGATTACCAGTTTTCCTTTACAGGTTCACCCCTGATTTATCAGCATCTTAACAAGAGCCTTCTGAAAAGTCAGCGGCTCAGTCTCATTGTTGCGATAGCCTTTATATTTATCTGTATAACATTGATGGTGGGTTCGGTTCAGAATGGATTGATTGGTATTGTTCCGATTGTCTTTATCCTTGGTGTCGTCTTTGGCATTATGGGATTCTTCAAAATCCCGCTTGATGTTGCAACTGTTCTTGTCGGTAGCATCTGCATTGGTATTGGCATTGACTATTCAATACATTTCCTTAACCGTTATCACCAGGAGCGAAAGATAAATGATATTCAAACTTCCCTGCTCAATACCATTACCCACACGGGCAGTGCGATATTTATCAATGTGTTCACAGTCATGACAGGATTCCTGGTGCTAATTTTTTCAAATTTAGTGCCAATTGTCCGATTTGGTATATTACTGGCAGTTACTATGTTTGGTACAGGACTGGCAGCGAATACTTTGCTTCCTGCAATTTTGTTAATAAAAGAAAAAAAATATCTGGGCCTGAAAGGAGGTTTTCATGAAAAAACAACAGAAGATCATTGAGATAATCTGCATTTTATCTGCCCTGTTTGTGCTTAAGTCAGCATGGGCAGAGCAGATTCCTGATGCAGAACAAATCTTGGAAAAAGTGGATGAGGTGCTTGCCGCACCAAAAGACCAGGTCGGTTTGATGAAGGTGAGTATCATTAATAAGAATGGTGAGACAAAGTATCGCACGATACAGCTCTATCAAAAGGGAAATGAGAAGAGGCTTGTGAAGGTGTTATCACCGGCAGACCAGAAAGGCATTGGATTTCTGTCTCTGCCTAATGAGGTTCTCTATGTCTATTTACCTGCATACAAAAAGACCAGGCGTATTGCTGCCCATATCAAGAATCAAAAGTTTGTGGGCACTGACTTCACCTATGAGGACCTTGAGGCAAAAAATTATTCAGAAAAATGGGATCCTGAACTGGTCAAAACAGAAAAAGAATACTACATTTTGAAACTGACACCAAAACCCAATACCAGTAGTGACTACTCACAAATAATGCTCTATGTTCGGATTGAAGACAATTTTCCTGGAAAAGTAGAATACTACAATAAAAAAGGTGAGATGATTAAGACAATGGAGACACAGAACATTGAGAAGATCAAAGGTTATCTTGTGGCGACAGAATACTGTATGCAGGATCTGCGCAGTGGCAATAAGACTGAGATGGTAATGACTGATATTAAGCTTGATACCGGACTTGATGATAATATTTTTACCGAGCGGAACCTTGCCCGCTGAGGTCTTTATAATGCCGGAGTTGCCAAATTTCAGATAGGGCGTCCATCTGAAGAGGGACGCTACAAATTCGTATTTTGATGAATTACAGGAGGTAACAATGAAAAAACTCTATCAACCTAAAAAGATAGCAATTGTATTTGCTATCTGTAACATTTGTTTTTGCCTTGATTGGTCAGGTTATCTTTCCACTGATAACCGTTTCTTTTTGAAAAAAGATTTTTCCATTTCTTTTGAAGAATATCGTCTCTGCTTCACACCCCAGCAATCATTCAATGAAAGGGTGAAATTCTACAGCGAATTCTGGCTCAGGACATTTGGTCTGCCTGGTTTACAATATTTTGCTGACCTGACTGATAGAAACAAGATTTCACCCTTTGACATAGAATTAAGAGAGGCATATATTGATCTCAATAAATTTCCTTTTAGCAATATGGATATACGGATTGGAAAGCAGAGGATTGTCTGGGGCACAGCAGACAAAATCAATCCCACAGACAACCTGAACCCTGATGACCTTGAGGATATCTGGGATTTTGGAAGGCACTCAGGCAGTAATGGAATTAAGATAGATGGCTATGTTTCAGATTTCAGCATTTCCTATGTCTTCCTTCCAAATTTTACTCCGGCAATTCTACCTGAGAATTCCTGGCTGAGTGCATCAAATATGCTGGTTCCGGTTCTGCCCGGCATTACGATTAGAACTGTTGAAGACTCACTCGCAATGCCCGAATACACAATAAAGAATTCAATAAATGGGATAAAAATAAAAAGAAATTTTTTCGGCTTTGACTTCTCACTCAGCTATGTGTATGGAAGGGATGATATTCCGATTATCAAGAAGACTGCATTTGTTCCGGTAGGTTTAACAGAGGTGGACATTCATAATGAATTTTATTTTCCCCGGATGCAGGTGATTGGTGCTGATTTGGCAGGTGCTGTTGGTGATATTGGACTCTGGGCAGAAGCAGGACTATTTCTGCCTGAAAGCACAAGTTTAGTAATTGACATGACACAGCTCGGCATGGGAACAATGGATACGCTTATTCTGGATCGCAAACCATATGTGAAATATGTCTTTGGTCTTGATTATACCTTCAAGAATGGGCTTTATATCAACCTGCAATATGCCCATGGTTTCTTCCACGAACGGGGCAAGATGCTTGAGGATTATATTCTGACAGGGCTTGAGTGGAAATTATTTGCAGAAGAACTGAACCTAATGCCTTTGAATACTGGAATTGAAATAAGAGATTTTTCAGATATCAAGAACAACTATGCTATTGTCTATGCGCCAGAGATTTCTTATAAGCCTGTGGAAGATTGTGAAGTGACGCTGGGAACAAGGTTGATTGATGGCGTGTCAGAGACGCTATTTGGTCAGGCAAAAGACAGGGATGAGGTGCTGGTCAGGATAAAATATAATTTCTGAAACTGATAATAACAGAAACAATTAATGATTGTTTGTGACTGCTTGAACTTATGTTTATTTTGTTTATACTACCAATAGGTGAATATCAAGATCGGTTGTTGTGGTTTTCCAGTTGTACGGAATGACTATTATCGTAACTATAATATAGTTGAGGTGCAGTGGACTTTTTATGACTTTGTTGAAAAAAAGACACCTGAAAAATGGCGTGTTGAGGCACCTGAAGGATTTGAATTTGTATTAAAGGCATTCCAGTTTATTACCCACTCTGCAAACCTGCCCACTTATAAGAGGGTAAGGCATATTGAAAATCTGAATCTACACAAACTGGGAAATTTTCAGCCATCAAAAGAGGTTTTTAATTGTTTTGAAACACCGCTTGAATATGCTGAAATCTTAAAGACACAATTTATCATTTTCCAATCACCGGCAAGTTTTATGCCTGCAAGAGAGAATATTAAAAATATGGCGAAGTTTTTTAACAATATTGAAAGAAAAGGGCTAATTCTGGGCTGGGAACCCAGGGGTAAATGGAGTTCCGCTACTGATATTGAGTTAAAAACCCTGGCACAAAAAATAAAAGGCAAAACCGGCTATATAATGTTCAATAATACTACAATGCTTGCCGACAGTCAGCGGTTTGCAGAAATGGTCAATAAATAGTCTATGCGCACGGGGATTGCGGATTTACCATTGCATTATGGCAGGGCACCAAAATGGCTATTTGAGAAGATGACAAGACTCTCAAAGGCAATCATTGAGGTAATTGTTGCCGAATTTGGACCGGAAGAATTTCTGCGTCGTGTCTCTGACCCATTCTGGTTTCAGGCATTTGGCTCGGTTCTGGGTTTTGACTGGCATTCATCCGGTGTTACTACAACTGTATGCGGAGCAATGAAGGAGGGAATGAAGAACATTGCCTATGACCTGGGATTGTTTTTCTGCGGTGGCAAAGGTGGGACATCAAGAAGAACACCCCAGGAGATAGAAAGAATTGCTAATAAAATTGGCAAAAATCCAGAAGGCTTGATCTATGCCTCAAAAATGTCAGCCAAGATTGATAATACCTGTGTTCAGGATGGATATAATCTTTATCACCATATGTTCATTTTTACAAAAGACCTAAAATGGGCAGTGATACAGCAGGGGATGAATATTGGAGGAACAGCACGACGCTATCACTGGTTTTCTTTGAATTTGAAATCCTATGTTTGTGAACCGCATACTGCGGTATGCTGTGATGTTGCAAAACCATGCCTGAATATGGTTGCACAGGAGAGCGAAGGTTCACAAAAGATCATCACTGAAATTGTTCGTGAGAAACCAGAGGCGGTCATCAAAGAAACAGAAACAATATTGAAAATGCCGGAACACCATCCAGTGCTAAAACTGGATATAAACCCAAAATATTTTTACAAAGTGCTTTTGAAAACTTATGAACAGATGCCACACAATTTTGAGAGTTTACTCCAGATAGAAGGTATTGGTCCTAAGACCCTGAGGGCTCTTGCCCTGATTGGTGAACTGATTTACGGTGCAAAGCTATCATTTCGTGATCCAGCGCGGTATTCTTTTGCCCACGGTGGCAAGGATGGGTTTCCATTTCCGGTTGACAAGAAAACATACGAAGCATCAATAGGTTTTCTTGAAACCGCAATCAGAAAGGCAAAGATTGAACAGCACGACAGATTCAAAATGTTCAAGAAATTGAGCAATTTCTGAAATAGTATGGAAAGAAATAAAAACAAAAACTATTCAGTTCATAAGTTTATGAGTTTCCTCGTCTTTGTTGCACCGTTTGCTTTCAAAACAACAAAATAGACTCCTTTGCTGTTCAGGTCTGCAGGTAGTCCATAATAGTATTTCCCCGCACCAAGAAGTTGATTATTGATTATCTCTGTAACTTCCCGTCCGGTAACATCGGTAATTACAATTGAGATCATTGCTGGTTGTTTCAGGGTCAGACTAATCAAAGCGTTGTTCATACAGGGATTGGGTTTGATGTCCATCGTGGCAATGCGTTCAATAGCTTGATTGTTTTCGGCTACATTTGCCAGACCAATATCAATCTTATAAATCCTGTTGTATGTGCCGCCGGTTGTCGTCCACAGATAGCCTCCACCGAAGTCAACGCCTTGTTGAAAGTTCCAGCCTGGCACATAACCAGGTGCAGGATACCAGTTGAGGATTGCGCCAGATATTGTGTCAATTTCGTAGATTCTTCCATAGCCCTGATGACCTACCCAGAGGTGTCCTGCAGCAAATCCAAGACCACGCGGGTCATATGAGTAAGGAGCATTAAATGGGATGGACCGAATTGTGTCACCAGCTGTATTCATTTTGTATATCCGTCCACTCTCTTCACCAACCCATAGATATTCACCATCCCATGCCAGACCATGGGCGTGTCCGGCAAATGGCGGGTCATAGGATGCCAGAATTGCGAGGTTGGCGGTATCGTATTTGTATATTGAGTTTGTATTCCAGTGTGATGCCCATAAATATGTACCATCAAAAGCCATGTCCCGATCCCCGTATGCTGGCGTGAACATTGTAACGACTGAATGGGTTAGTGGGTCAATTCGGGCAATTGAACAAGGAGGCGACCAGGCATCAAGATTCCAGATATAGCGGCCGTCAAATGCAAGCCCTCCAGAATAACCAAATGGTCCGGTGAATGAATCGACAACAGTGAAAGTGCGGCTTGAAATGTTTTCAACACGAGTATTCTCTGAACCAGTCATAACACCATCTCGGAAAGAGCCTGTCCCTGCAATACTGAAACCAATCAAAATGAGTAACAAACATATTGATCTATTCATGGCGTCTCCTTTTTACACAGTTAGTATATCAACCATATCACTGCTGTCAAGTAGTTCTACGACTTAACCATATTTGTTGCCGTGTTTCATAATCTGAGACCAGCACGGCAATCCTTTTTTGATTGACTTTTCCCTTTATATTTATATAATAATCTACAATGAGATCAGCCAGATATCGCATAATTGCAATTGTGCTATTGTTTTCTGTTTTGTCGTGTCACAGGCTTGTGCCGAGTGTTGGCAAGGCAAGGGATGTGGTTGTTGTTTCGTCAATTCCTGACACAGCGCTAATTGTTGAAAATATCCAGCGCTACAGATATGTTCCTCAACGCGAACCAACTTTTGTTTTTATCTTTACACCTGATACAATGCTCAAAAATCTGAAGCAGTTTCATTCTCTCTTTCTATATGGTTCTTTAAAGGATGATTTTATCTATGAGCTGCTCAACCCTGAAGCACGTGAGGCAACACTGCGTGACACCTTTAATCTATTTAAGATGGAGAACCTCTGGGCAAAACATCAAACAGTTGTTATTCTTGCCGTTTCAGAACCAGACTATACTCCTGCGGGAATCAGAAAATATCGCGATATGATTTCAAGGATACTTGAAGAGTCTTGTTATCGCACTGTGAAGCGCTCATTTTATGAAAAAGATATGGATAAAAAAATCAAAGCTCAGCTTGCAAAATTTGGCTGGGAAATGGATGTGCCTGCAGGCTGGATAATAGATACAACATATAAGACTGAAAATTTTGTCTTTGTTCATACCCATTATCCAGACCGTAGCGTATTTCTATACAAAGAAAAAATTAGTTCAGCGCTGAGTGATTCAATGGTAATCAAGAAAAGAAATGAACTTACAAAAAAGTACTATAATGGCGATTATGTATTTTCTGAATTAACAAAGGTTGAATCCATTGAATTTAAGGGGATGAAAGGTTTGAGAGTGAATGGTGTCTGGCAGAATGACTCGCTGGTCGCAGGTGGTCCGTTTTTGTCATATTTTCTTACCCGGGGTGATTCATTGTTTGTAATTGATGGAATACTCTTCTTGCCGGGCGAACGCAAAACTGATTACATTATGGGTCTTGAGGTGATGATGAATTCCTTCAGGATTGTGGAATAGTTGTGAATATAGCTATTGACATTTTTTGCTATTTGGTTAAAATATAATGTTGGAGGCATAAATGGCCGAACAAGATTTTTCGGAGATTGCACGATTAGCTGAGCGCTATAGCAAGGAACCGAAATCAAGAATATTTGTTCAACTGGCAGATGCTTACAGAAAGAACAATATGATTGATGAGGCATTAGAGGTTTTAAAGCAGGGATTACAGTACCATCCGCAATACCCTCTTGCCTATCTTATTTTGGGAAAATGTTATTTTGATAAAAGAATGTATGCTCAATCAAAAGATGCCCTGGAAAAAACAATTGAGTTTGATCCGATCAATGTTGTGGCGCTTAGAATGCTCGCCCAGGTATGCGAAACATTGAAGGATGAGGCGTGTCAGTTAAGGGCTTATAAGGGAATAGTATCAGTTGATCCAAGTGATGAAATGGCACGAAACAAGCTCCAGGCTCTTGAAGCGGGACAAAAAAGAGGGCCGGTTTTCACAATCACCCTTGCACAGGAATATGAAAAACAAGGCAACTTACGTGAAGCATTGAATGTCTACGAAAACCTGAGTTTCATGGATCCCACAGATCTCGGGATAAAACAAAAAATAAAAGAATTGAGGGATAGAATTGCGGGCGTGGTGCAAGAGGTAAAAAAAGAAGAGGAACAGAAGGTTGCGGAAATGAAAATAGAGAATTATTTCCAGCCCGAAGAGATCAATATTGCTTCACCAGAAGTAGAAATTCAAAAACCACCAGATACTGCGCTGGGTGAACATATCATTGATCTTACTCAGGAAGTGTCACCGTCAGTAGAAGCAGCTGCGAAAGCCGAGCCGGTCATTGAGATAACAGAGCCAAAGACAACTGAAGAAACCGAGGAGGTTCTTTCTCTGGAGGATTTTCTTGTGGAGCCTTCAGCAGCTACTGAAGCAGTTAAACCTGAACCCGTCGCTGAAGAACCAGCTCAACCAACGGTCCTTTTTGAAAAGACTGAAGAGGTCGCGCCTGCTGAAACAGTTATTGAAAAATTTGTAGAACAACCAGTGAGTGAAGAAAAAACGATTAGCGAGGAACCTGAAATAGTGATGGAAAGACCAGAATCTGAGCACGTGGTTGAATCCCCGTCTGAGGTGCTGATTGAGCACGCTCCTGAATTCAAACCACCTGAACCAGAACCGTCAGAGGTTGTGAAGGAAATAGTAGCTGAACCATCCGCTGAAGAGATCCAGCAAGTTACAGCTGCTGAGGAGATTAAAAAGCCTGTGGAAGAAAAGCCTCCTGAAGAAAAAACGCTGGAAGAGAAACCTGCTTCAATAACGGAAGAAGAAAAGGCAAAAGAAGGACCCAAGGAAGAACCGCCAAAGCCCAAGGAAGAGGATTTCAAGTCATTCCAGGATTGGCTTTCAAGCCTCTTGAAATAACCGATTATGGACATTAAGAAGATCAAAGAACTTGTGAAAATTCTGGAAAACAGTCCGCTGAATGAAATAGAAGTGACTGATTTCTGGGGTAGGAAACTCAGGTTATCAAAAAATAATGCAACTTTTGTTGATAAAGTAATTGAGTCTCAAGTTATTAAACAAGAATTGAAAGAAAAATCCGCGCCTGCCACAGCAAAACAGACTGAACAAAAAATTGAGGCACCGAAGCAGAACCTTGTTCCAATCCGCTCACCTATCGTAGGAACATTCTATCGTGCACCTACTCCTGATGCAGCACCTTATGTTGAGGTGGGAGATATTGTTAAACCTGGTCAGGTTGTCTGTATTGTTGAGGCAATGAAATTAATGAACGAGATAGAATCGGATGTTGCGGGTAAGATTGCTCAAATACTTGTGCAAAACGAAGAGCCAGTTGAATACAATCAGGAATTGTTTTTGATTGAACCTTTATGATTGCTTTAAGGTGATTTTGAAGATAGAGAATTTATGGAACTAAAGACATTACTTGAAAAAATGATGAAAGTAAATGCCTCAGACTTACATTTGAAGGCTGGGGCACCGCCCGTCTTCAGGATTGACGGTCGATTGGTCATTGAGAAATCTGAGTCTCTGACCCCCGAAGTACTAAAAACAATGGCTTATCAGATCATGACACCCTCACAACAGCAGACCTTTGAACGGATGAAGGAAATGGATTTTGCAATTGGTGTGCGTGGTGTTGGTCGTTTTCGTGTCAATATTTTCCTGCAGCGGGGTAGTATTGCCATTGCCATGCGGGCAATCCCTATTTCAGTAAAACGAGTAGACGAATTAAATCTGCCTACCATTCTCAAAGAACTCTCTCTAAAACCGAGAGGTTTGATTCTCTGCACAGGAACGACCGGAAGTGGTAAATCAACGACTCTCGCGGCCATGATTGAGCACATAAACGAGAATGTCTCACGGCATATAATCACAATTGAGGATCCAATTGAATATCTTTTCCGGGATAATCTCTCGGTGATAAACCAGAGAGAAGTGCTGATGGATACAATATCATTCTCTATTGCCCTTCGTCATATTCTGCGTCAGGACCCGGATGTGATACTGATCGGTGAGATCAGGGATCGGGAGACAATGGATGTGGCATTGAAGGCAGCAGATACAGGCCATCTTGTCATGTCTACATTGCACACCTTGAACGCTACTGAAACCATAAACCGTATTATTTCTTTTTATCCACCGCATCAGCATCAGCACATCCGTGTGCTTCTTGCCGCAACACTTGTGGGTGTTGTGTCATTAAGACTTTTGCCCCGGGCCGATGGAAAGGGGCGCATCCCCGCAGTTGAGATTCTCATTTCAACACCGACAATCAAGGAATACCTGCTTGATCCAGTTAAGACTCTGTTAGTCCAATCCGCAATAGAAGAAGGCTACGGGCAATATGGAATGCAGACTTTTGATCAATCTATTTTCCGTCTTTATAAAGACGGATTGATTTCTTATGATGATGCAATCCAGGCCGTATCCAATCCTGATGAATTCAAATTGAGGCTTGTTGGCATTGAAGCCACAGCTGAACGCGGTTGGGGTTCTTTTGAGAAGAAGTAGTGAAATTTGAAAAGATACTCATTGCCAATCGCGGTGAAATTGCAATAAGAATAATTCGGGCGGCAAAGGAACTTAATCTAAAGACGGTCGCAGTCTATTCAGAGGCGGATGCTGATGCATTGCATACCCGAATTTCCGATGAATCAGTTTGTATAGGACCTGCACCAGCCCGCGATAGTTACCTAAATATCACCAGATTGATAAGTGCTGCTGAGATAACCGGAGCAAGGGCAATACATCCGGGTTATGGATTCCTTGCTGAAAATGCGGAATTTGCTGAAATATGTGAATCATGCGGTATTGTTTTCATCGGACCCAAACCAGAACATATCAGGGCAATGGGTGATAAGATCAAGGCAAAGGAAACATTTGCCCAATTTGGTGCTTCGGGAATTCCCGGCAGTGAAGGACAGGTGGAGAACATCAAGGATGCGCGTAAGACCGCAGCCAGAATTGGTTATCCTGTGATCCTGAAAGCAGCAGCTGGTGGTGGTGGTAAAGGTATGAGAATCGTTCGGGATGAAGGGGAGATGGAATCAGGATTCAGGATTGCCCAGGCCGAGGCAAAGGCTGCCTTTGGTGATCCGCGATTATACATTGAAAAATACATTGAAAAGCCAAGGCATATTGAAGTTCAGATATTGGGTGATCAGCACGGAAATGTTGTCGCACTCGGTGAGAGAGAATGTTCAATCCAGCGTCGGCATCAGAAATTAATTGAAGAAGCACCTTCAGTCGCTGTTGATGAGAGTTTGAGGACGAAGTTGCTGAATACTGCTGTCAGGGCAACCGCGGGTATTGGTTATCAGTCAGCTGGAACAATTGAGTTTCTAATGGATGAAAAGAAGAACTTCTATTTTATGGAGATGAATACGAGGATACAGGTTGAACATCCAGTTACGGAAATGGTCACCGGCATTGATATACTGAAAGAACAGATTAAGATTGCCCTCGGGGAAAAACTTTCATTTCACCAACAAGATGTCAAACTAATGGGTAATGCCATAGAATGCCGGATAAATGCAGAAGATCCAAAAAGGAATTTTGCACCTTCACCAGGCAGGATTTCTTTTTTCCATATGCCGCAGGGGATTGGTGTTCGTTTTGATACACACATATTTGCTGATTATAGAATTCCCCCACAATATGATTCATTGATCGGCAAATTGATATGTCACGGAAACTCAAGAATTGAGGCAATTGCCCGCATGCGCCGGGCACTTGAGGAGATTGTCATTGAGGGTATATCAACAACAATTCCTTTCCATCTGCAGGTGATGAATAATGAAAAGTTTGTGAGTGGGGACCTTTCCACAAAATTTATTGAAGAGAATTTCAGCTAATTTTTTAGATATTTTCTCTATTTAAGTAATATGACCTTTTCAATTTCTTGGTGGTTACCGGTCTCCAATTTTATAAAATAAACACCCGCAGGCAACGGACGACCAGAATCATCAGCACCATCCCAGAACACTGAACACACAGAATTAACTGCACTGCAATGAATATCACTGAAGGATTTCACCGAACGCCCTGTAGCGTCGTAAACACGGAGAGTAGCGAGATTGAGCTCTATTTCGGATTGCGAATTGCGAATTTCGGAATTATCTCGTTTTTGGCCATTGGAATTTGTCTGGTTATTGGAATTTGGGATTTGGAATTTAATCACCAGGCGGTTCTTGAACGGATTTGGGTAGATTGCTAATTGTGGTTTTGAGTTAATATCCTGTTGTTCTTCTTCAATTGCAGTGAGATACTCCACATTTACATCATCAATATAAAATCCTTCACTGATTGCACCATCATTATCACTGATAAAGGCAATTCGTATCTGAATTGTATCACCAGCAGCATAGCCTTCAAGCAGGTATTTTTCTTCAAACCAGTTACTCTGAATTGGTCTTTGCTCTAATGCGCCACCAGTGCCAATAAAATCTAAGGTATCGGCATTATTATTATGGAAAACAATGACATAAATTCCATCACTACCATAGATGGGCACCTTAAACCAGCGGTAGAATCTTAATAGAGAATTTTTCTGGATCATAAAGGGTATGGTCTGAAGGTAACAATTCATATTGTTCACATACTGACTACTTGATTCGTTCCCGCAGTACCAGGAATGGCTCGGTGAGAATGAACGTCGGGTAGAAATATGCCAGAGATTATTAGTGCCACCAGTTGTCCAGAGTCCTGGACCAGATTCCATATCATCCCTGAAACCAGTCTCTCCAACAAGGATTGATGCTGTGTCAGAGAACACATAGTTTTCTGTTGTAACAGAAAGCAGAAATTTTGCAATATATGCTGGGGGACAGAATGGGCTGAAATAGATGACAAAAGGTTCGGTTGCTCTCTTAAGTGATTCAGGTGGTATCTCGCCGTATCTGACAGAATCAATCAGAACAAAGGCATATGGGTCAATTGATTGAAGATGCGCACGGCATGAATGTCCAGCGCCAAAGCCACAGTTCGTTAAGTCTATGTAAAGGGATTCAACCTCACCCGGCAAAACTGGTAAGGTTGTAACATAGATATTTTCAATCTTCATAACAGGTGTACCAATAAGAATGGTTGGTTTGAAACTTTGTGTTGTGTTGTTATAGGTGAATTTTAATTCACAATCAACACAACTGCCATTCACGGCAATATTTCTAATCATCACAGCAAATGCGTTGTCGATCAGAATAGAATCTCCCGCGGATAGAGAATCTACAAAGGCGAGACTATCAAGAATCAGAGTCAGTGTATCATCAATTGTCAGTATCAATTTGATACTTTCCGCAACCGCATTACCGCAGTTGACAATCTTAGTTGGTAGTAAGATATTCTCACCAGGATTTGCGATATTGTCATTGTTGCCAAAGACATCATTTATGATCCAGCCAGTGTAATTTATATAAGGACCGCTGATGACCGGTATTGTGTCTTCAAATGGTAAATAGTTATGGGCAGTTATTGTGAGTTCAAAATTGCCTGTATTCGTTGCTGTGGTATTAAGAAATATTGTTCCGCTTGCATCAGTATAGCCAGCACTATATGATTCATTGCCCTTGCGCAGGCAAACCAGAGCATTTCTTATTGGTAGGTTTGTCTGTTTACTCTTGGCTGTAATCATTACACGCGCAGAACCCACGGGTATGGTTTGTGGATGAAATACGAGTAAACTATCAGGGGTTTTTGTCCAGACGGGCATTGCCGGGTCACCCAGCAGGTTGATTTGATACTGATGCCAGCGATAAACATTTTCTTCTCGTGAGTACGGAATGAAGTGTACCTTTGCCAGTGCGAGAGCTACACCGAGCTCTAAATTATTTTGAACAAATAAAGAATGAAAGAATCGGCTGTCAAATCTATCTGAATAGCCGAATCCAGGATTGCCTGGTGATCCCCATCCATAACTTGAATTACCAATGTATGCAACGCCACCACCGTTGGGACTATTAACAAACGCCTCTGATACAGATTCATAGTCAAATGCACCGGTCCAGCAACCAATTGAATATAATATTCCATATTTTGGTGCATTGGTAATAGTGTCAAAATCTGCACAGTATATGCGATGGGGCCAGCCGCCTACCGAGATCAAGTCAATCCAGCCGTGACCATCATGGTTGATGAGATTCTGTCCCTGTCTGATTGCCTGCATTACTGATTGCTTTGTTTCATTACCAAGACTCTGATAAAGTTTTGCTATTTCAAAAAAGTCAGGGAATGATTCATCGCCGATTTTGTTCTTATGGATACCCTGGTCAGTGTAAGGATCAGACCAGAGTATTTCCGCGGCGAACAAGGCGTTATCCAAATAATCAATTGCTGGGTTCTTTTCATATGTGAGGAGCTTATTAACAAATCGTTGTGCTTCTTGAATTGTATTGACCGGTGCCCTGCCGATGAACAGATCAGGATAAAGATCAATGCTATCTTCTATTTCTCCATAACTACCATCCCCATCTCTATCCCAGGTGCCCTGCAGGTCAGCATAATAAAGGTCACAGGGCATTGTGTCTTCGCGGCCTGGTGAAAACCCAGCACTGCAGGTCATAGCATAGGCAAACCTGCAGGGAATAATATCAACATCGCCTCCCAGAAGGACATATTCTGTGCTGGAGTCAGGCAGGGTCTTAAGGTAATTTCTTATTTTTGCAGCACTGTCTTCGCCTGGATAATGGGAGATTATCCAGTTTACATTTCTGACCTTTGCTGGTATGCCCTTTTTTGTCTTCCAGTCTGCCAACCTCTGGAAGATTGTATCCATAGGCGGATTGGTAATTATCACGTAGTGAAGTTGATTTAGGTCATCCATTCGCTGACTGTATACAATATCCCGGGCATTTACTACAAGTTTTCCAGCAAGGGGATTTTTTGCCCGAATGCTTGAGCCATCTTCATAGTCAATGGCAAATTTGATTGAATAATAGAGTATTAGTCTATTTGACAATGGATAGTAGTGAAAGGGAACAATCAGAAGTTCGCAAATCTGACAGCTATCAATGATGCCGATACCTTTCAACTCAACTATCTTTTCAGGATAGGGTCTATCAGAACAGTATATGTGTGTATTCGGTCCAGGGTTATCTGCTATTCTTTCTTTTGATAGTATCACGGGTGGTCGGGCAAAGGAAAGATGATTTGTTAGTGTGAATTCTTTTTCTGTTGTTGATATTATTTTAATGTCTTTGACTTGCGCACCCAAAGGTAGCGCGATTCTGAGAACTCTCACGGGCATTTCAGGGGCACCAATATCATCAGTTATTTCCCAGTTAGGAATCCTTATTCTTGTGGTATCACCACATTCTATAATATGCAGTTCATCAGGCTTGATTTCAACATTACCAGTGTATGTGCCCGTAATTATTGTGAGAATAATCATTAACTCCATTTTTCCCCTTTCTATTCGGTTGCAAAATTAATCTTGTTGCCACCCATTTCTTTTGATTCATAACAGGCGTGGTCAGCAAGATCAACAAGTTTTTGTGTCTCCCTGCTGTCTTTTGGAAAGACCGATATGCCAATGCTGATGGTGACTGGTGGATCAAGATTTTCTCCTTCAATCTTCTTTCTGATTCTTTCTCCTACAACAAGGGCAAAGTTGGCGTCGGTTTCGGGTAGTATAGCAATGAACTCATCGCCGCCATACCTGCCGAGAAAATCAACATCTCTTATAGTTTCTTTCATCAGATTGCTGAATTTCTGTAGAATATGATCACCAGCTGAATGACCGAATTTATCGTTATAGTATTTGAAGTTATCAAGGTCCATCATTAAAAGGGCAAACGGTCGACGGTAACGCTCCGCCCTTTTGATTTCTGTTTCGAGTACGATCTCAAATGCACGACGATTAGGCAATTCTGTTAGTGGGTCGGTTAACGAAAGTCTCTTTGCTTCTTCGTAAAGTCGTGCATTTTCCAGAGCGATGGCGATCTGAGCACTTAACGTTGAGAGAATTTTGATGTCATCCGGGGTAAAACCATCAATCTCCGGACTTTCGACATCAAGGACACCAATCAATCGTTCACCAATCATTAGCGGAAAGCAGACTTCGCTCTTTGCTTCCTTGACACCAGGAATATAGTAGGGGTCTGTGGATACATCCGGTGAGTAATACATTTCTCTGGTTGCTGCAACATGTCCTGTGATACCTGTAATTCCAATTCTTATATCAATATCTTTTACTGTTTCAGGATAGTTAATGTATGAACACAACTCCAGTTTGTTTTTTTCTTTGTTAACAAGAAAAATAGCAAGATTTAGATATCCGAAGTTATCAACGAGTCTCTTCAGAATATTCTGTAGAAGAAGATCAAAATTCAAAGTTGAGATAAACGTTCTACTTACCTCATAGAGAACAGCAGTTTCCTGTATTTCCCTTGTGAGTCTATTGTAGAGTCTTGTGTTGTCAAGGGCAATAGCGGCCTGAGTGCAGAGTAACTGGAGATATTCTATTTCTGAATTGGCAAACTCCCGTGGTGCGAATGAATTAACATAGAGTATACCAATGAGATTTTCCCGGGCGACAAGTGGCATTGCAATGACTGCTTTCCTTCCTTTTTCCAGCGCAATAGGGTTGGCATTATCATATTTTGTCAAATCAGCAATGATTACTGGTCGGCGTGTTTTGAGGATTTTTCCAGAAATACCATTGACCAGACGGGCTGAACTATGGTATTTCTTCAGTTCACCGGTTTCTCTGATAAAATCGTAGGATTCAAGAACGGTCGCAGATGATTCCTCAATAACAAGAAGACTTGCAGTATCAGTACGGGTGATTTTAATGGCTGATGCCAGCAGAACCTTCATTATGTTTTCGAGTTCAAATGTCGAACTCAAGGTGATGCCGATGTGCTCGAGTTCAGTAACAATTCTTGATTTTTCCTCAATTTCATGTATTAATTTTGTGTGGTCTATTGACAGGGCAGCAAGTTTACAGAAGAAATCAAGGGCAGCGTAATCATCAAAGCTGGTTATTGGTTCCCGGTAGTAGAGATTGAGACAGCCGATTGGTTCCTCTCTCAACAACAATGGTGCTGAAACAAACGAATGAAGTCCTTCTTTTTTTATCCACTCAACAGAAAAAAAATCACCCTTATTTTCGAAAACTTTGATAATATCTGGGATAAATCTTGGTTTCTTTTCGGTGCAGACCCTGCCTGAGACCTCTTCATCCCTACGGACTTTAACTACCTTAAGGTATTCTGGTGAAAGATTGGTGGAGTGGGCAATGGTCAGAAATTCTCTATTCTTGTCAAAGAGCATAATGGATGATGCTGAGGCATCAAAGAACGAACAGGCAATTCTTGCGATGGTATCGAAGACTTTGTCGACTGAGCGATGCTCCAGTAATTCTTCAGCTATTTTTGCAAGATTTTCTGGCAGATTCTTCTGTTCCATTAGATATAATTATACAGAATAAACTGTTTCTGTCAATGGTGATCTAAATCGCAGGATTGACACAATTTGAAAATTGGCTATAATATTTTATGAAAGATTTTGCCATATTTATCATTGTTTTGTCTGTAACGGGTGTAGTCAATTGTGGCATGGCGCCAAAGGATAAGGCTGTTTCCATATTAAAAAAAGGAATTTCTGACAGATCTGATGTCATTAAAATAAATGCTGCGCAGGCGCTTGTTGAAACCGGTGATAATCAGGGTTACGAGGTGATCTACAGGATTCTCCAGGAAGGCAATAAAGACGCCATCGTATCTGCACTGGGTGCACTCTGCATATTGAAAGATAGAAACTATTCACCTGTGCTCGTAAAATTGAGTGAGAATGCCGAACCTCTAATAAGAACCGAAGCCTATCATCTGATTTCTTTGAGTAGTGATAACGGATATCAACCTGTTCTTCTGAAAGGCACAGATGACCGTATTGCCAGGGTAAGACGTTATGCGTATCAGGGACTTGCTAATTTCAGGGACAAAAAGCCTATTATCCCCGGACTAAAGGACAATGACCCGATTGTACGGATAAATGCAGCAAAATCATTGGGTTTGCTTGGTGAGGAACAGGCAAGGAACTTCATAAAGAAGGAGATGGACCCAAAAAATCCTAATCCCGAAGTCTGGGCGCAAGCAGTTCTTGCACTTGCTGAACTGGGTGATACATCATTAATCCCTTATATCAAAGAACTGCTAACAGATACTCCCTGGGATTTGAGGATTGCTGCTGCTGAGGCACTACTTATGCTCAAAGATAATTCAGGGATTGAGATCTTGAAGGATGGTCTTCAGTCGGGTGATCCGTTTGTTCGGGTGAAATCAGTTGAGGTAATGATCCGCTACCCTTATGCTGATTTCTATGAACTGCTGAAACAGGCAAGCAGGGATGAATACATAAATGTTTCAATTGGTGCAGTAAATGCTTTGATTAGTTATCGAAAGAAAGAGAATTTGAAGCTATTTGAAGACTTGCTTGACGCGCCGAATCCTCTTGTGAGAGTTGTTGCAGCAAGTGCCTATTTGAGGAGTTTGTAGTATATGCCATTGAAATTATATAATACCCTATCACAGCAACTTGAAGATTTTGTTCCTTCAGGAAGAACTGTAGGGATCTATTCTTGCGGTTTGACCGTGCAGGGACCACCACATGTTGGTCATATACGAGCAGTAATGACAAGGGATATACTTGAGCGCTGGCTTGTTCACTTGGGATATAAAGTCAAGGCGATTGAGAATTTTACTGATGTTGACGACAAGATCATCCACAAGCAGAGGGAATTGAACTTAGATTGGCGCATTATCGCTGAAGAAAATATTAGAAAATATGTGGATCTCTGCGAGTTTTTGAATATATTGAAACCCGACTTCTATCCACGCGCATCTCTGCATATTGAGGAGATAATTGGATTGATACAACGGCTTATTGAGCGGAATTTTGCCTATGTGAAATCCGGCGATGTCTATTTTCGCGTGCGTAAATTCGTTGATTACGGAAAATTGTCAAAGAAGAGTATTGATGACTTGGTCAGTGGTGCAAGAATTGAACCAACTGAGCTTAAGGATGACCCCCTGGATTTTGCCCTGTGGAAGGGTGCGAAATCAGGAGAGCCTTACTGGTTAAGTCCCTGGGGAAGAGGCAGGCCAGGTTGGCATATTGAGTGCTCAGCAATGTCCATGCATTATCTTGGCGAATCTTTTGATATCCACATGGGTGGCGAGGATTTGATATTTCCACATCACGAGAATGAAATCGCCCAGTCCGAGGCAGCAACCGGTAAACCATTTGTTCGTTACTGGTTGCACAATGGCATGGTTAATATTACGGGCGAAAAGATGGCGAAATCCACGGGCAGGTATTTTCTCATGGAAGATATTGCACGGGATTTCTCGGCGAATGTAATAAGGCTTTTCTTACTCAAGACGCATTATCGCAGTCCCATTGAATTTTCAAAAGAGCGCCTTGAAGAGGCAAAATCCGCTTTTGCGAGGATTCAGACATTTCTTGATAAGTGTGATGAAGTGTCAGATAACGTAGTGATTAAAGGGCTTGATGATTTCACTCAGGCAATGAATGATGATCTTAATACACCCAGGGCACTGGGTATTGTTTTTGAGCTTGTTAATAGGGGATATCAGACAAATGGTCGTGAGTTCGTCCACAGTGTCAAAGAATTCCTCAAGATTCTGGGTTTCAAGGAAGAAGCAAAGAAAACTGATGATATCTCACCAAAATTGCTTGAGATATTGCTGAACCTAAGAAATCAATTAAGGGAAAACAAGGATTATGAATTGTCTGATGATATCAGAAAAAGACTGAGTGAGCTGGGTATAGTAATTGATGATGGAAAGGATAAGAGTGCCTATCGCTGGGAGGTCAAGTGATTCAAGTAACACAGATCAAAAAAGGAATGCTCATAAAGATTGACAATGAGCCATACGCAGTGTTGTCAGTTACACATATCACACCTGGTAACTGGCGAGGAATGGTCGTTTGCAGGGTTAGAAATTTGACGAGTGGTATATCAAAGGAAATAAGATTTCGTTCAACAGAAAGGGTTGAAGAGGCGGATGTTGAAGAAATCGAGATGGAGTATATCTATTTTGCGGAAGGTAAATATTATTTTATGAACCTTGAAAACTATGAACAGCTACCACTGGATGAAGCACTGCTCGGTGATAATGCCAGACTATTAACGCCCAACATAAAAGTTAAGGTTGAGTATTTTGAGGGAAAACCATTCGCAATAATTTTACCCAAGACTGTTACCCTGAAAGTTGTAGAGACTCAAGTTCATATCAAGGATGCAACTGCTCAGGCACAGAATAAACCAGCAGTGCTTGAGACAGGCTACAGGTGTCAGGTGCCACCTTTTGTTGAAGTGGGTGATTTGATTAAGATCGACACGGAAAGCGGAGAGTATCTGGAACGCGCATAAATTTGAAAAGGAGAGATTATGGCTGATGATATACATGAGGTAATAATGAAGATAGCTGAGAAGATCCCTGGGTGTATCTATGTCAGTCTGGTCGGTTATGATGGGATATCTGTTGCCCAACAGCTCATAGAGCAGACCTTTGACGTCAGTCTATTTGATGCTGAGATTTCTTCGCTGCTGCTTACATCCCGGGAGATAAAGAAGAATCTACATCTGGATGAAGAAATGGAACTGATATGGCTTACCCAGAAGGCATTTGTGATAATTCAGCCATTGGGTGAAGACTATTTTGTATATGCTTGTTTGAAACCGGCAGGTTCTAATCCCGGTGTCGCACGTATAGAACTGAACAAGGCAAAACCCAGATTGATGGAGATTATTTACCCGAAAGCAAATATGTAGACTCATGGTAAAAAGAACAATTCTGGACCACCGGCAGAACGGGTGTAAGAAAAGAGGGGGTTGGCAAACTGTTCATTGACTCAATAAATAGCGTTCCTCTTTAGATAGAGTATTGATTTCTTTGAGGAGGCTCGGTAAATTAAGATATTAGTTGCAAAGGTCTTACTGGCAATTAGTTCAGGCATCCTTTTCAGTAGCATATTTGATATACCAATTCATTTCTATTGCCTTATGGTCTTGCTGGGGATAACATTGATGCTTGTTAAAAAAGAGATGTTTTTCATACTCATTTTCTTTCTCTCAGCAATCAACGCACAGCTGCGCAAGCCTGTTGATGTAACAAGAACGGCAAAAGAGTTTTTTTATGAGGGGGTGGTCATTGGAGAGGATCAGAAATATGATCGGATTAGATTGAAATTGGCTATTAAAGCCATTATTACCAGTAATGATACAATACCGCTTGGTCTATATGCCGAATATAATACTGATGAACCTGACAATTATCTGGGCAAGACCATTACAATCAGGGGTCGTCTGAAAATCGCAAAAAACAGTCACCGACCCAATACCATTGTCGGTAAGATTGTTGAAAAGGATTATCGTCATAGTTACGCGGGAAGACTATTCAATACGGTGAGCGGTTGTATCAATGATCTACTCCGGCGTTCGTTTGATTCAAAATATTCAAGTATTGCCCAGGGTTTGATTCTTGGTGGCAGCAGTCGTCTGGATGAGGAGTTGAGAAGGGTTTTTGCGCGGGCTGGCGTTTTACATATCCTTGCAGTTTCTGGATTGCATATTGGATTCATTATTGCATTCTTAGGCACAATTGTTTTGCCGTTACCCATAGCGCCCAGATTAAAGTTTCTGATTATCATGCTGATTCTGATATTGTATGCGGGGATAACTGGTTTCAGACCCAGCGTTCTGAGGGCTACACTCATGGCATTTCTCTTTGGATTGTCGTTATTGTTACAGCGACAGGTAGATTCGGTTCATATTGTAAATATCAGCGCCCTAATTTTATTGCTTGTGAATCCAATAATGCTTTTTGATATTGGTGCACAGCTCTCTTTCGGTGCAGTCTATGGAATAGTATTTTTGCTACCTAAGATAAATGACCTTGTTTTGAAAAAGATAAGAAATCGGTTCTTAAAGCCTGTGCTCTGGTCAATGGCGACTTCATTGTCAGCTCAGGTCTTTGTCTCGCCATTCTTGATACAGTATTTTAACCAGTTGCCGACACTGGCAGTATTTTCAAATCTGCTAATCGTGCCTCTCGCTGCAGTGATCATCTATTTACTGTTTATGATGATTATTGTTTCATTCATTTCTGCACACATAGTAGGTTTCATCGCAATAACTGTCACCAAACTGATCTGGATTCTTGCAAGCATCGCTGGTTTTTTTGCCCATCTGCCTTTTTCTGCTGTGAGTGTTCGTTTGTCACCAATTTTTATGGTTATATTCTTTTTCATTTTCTTCCAGAGAACGCGGAAAATCGCCATATTTGCCATCTGCATTGTAGCAATATTCTATTCTGCGGTTTCCCTGGTTCCGGCATCTTTGATCAAGATGACCAATAACAGTGCACTGATAATCCTATCTAACAAGGAGAAGATACTCATCTGCGATCGGAAAGCACGAGGTTTTTATAGTCATTTTGACGAGGACATGGTTGATTATCTTGTTGCTCAGAAAAGGATAGTGCCCGTGGTTAAAGAGTTCATACCACTACCGCAGACGCTATTCTATAAAAGACTCAAACTGAATGATTTCATAGTTCATATTGAAAATGAGACAAGCGTGCAGTGGGGGGTACACAAATTTGTGATACCCAGAGACGGGTATGAAAATCACATCGCATATATTATCTGTGCGAGAGACAGAGTTCGTCAGTTTATAGCCCCATTAGAGCCATCAGTCTTAGACCAGCTTGTTACTGATCTTCGTTTGCATTTTGAACTGCTGAAGATTGCGTTATAAGTATAGGTAGGTATGGCAGCAGGAATGATGCTGGAACACAGAAAAGCAAATGTTGACTTTTCACGAAAAAAGAATAAAATTACTGGTTAAGGAGGTTTGATGGGTAAGATCAGAGTGGCAATAATTGGTGTTGGAAATTGTTCGTCAAGTTTGGTGCAGGGTGTCTATTATTATCGTAATGCGAAGGAAAATGAAATAATACCTGGTATAATGCATACCAGACTTGGTGGTTATCATATTAATGATATAGAATTTTCGCTGGGCATTGATATTGACAAGAACAAGGTTGGTAAGGATCTTGCTGAGGCGATTTACACGAAACCAAATAATACCTACAAATTCTGTTCGGTACCAAGGTTGAATGTTCCCGTGCTGAGAGGTATGACCCATGATGGTCTAGGCCATTACCTTTCCCAGATTATTGAAAAGGCACCAGGACCAACGGCTGATATTGTCAGGTTGCTGAAAGAGACAAAAACCGATGTTGTGATAAATTTTCTCCCGGTGGGGAGTGAGGAGGCAACGAAGTGGTATGTGGAACAAGTTCTTGCTGCTCGTTGCGCATTTGTGAATTGTATCCCGGTATTCATTGCAAGTCAGAAATACTGGCAAAAGAGATTTATAGAAAAGGGCCTGCCTGTGCTCGGGGATGACATAAAATCCCAGGTCGGGGCAACGATTGTGCACAGGATTCTCGTCAATATTTTCAATGACCGGGGTGTCAAATTAGAGAGGACTTCTCAGCTGAATGTTGGCGGCAACACGGATTTTTTGAACATGCTGGAACGTTCAAGATTGCAGTCAAAGAAGATTTCCAAGACCCAGGCAGTTACTTCTTTGTTGAAGTATGATATTGGAGACGAGAATATCTATATCGGTCCTTCAGATTACATTGCCTGGCTCACGGACAGAAAATGGGCGTATATGAGGCTTGAAGGTAGGACTTTTGGTGATGTTCCCCTCAACATTGAACTCAAGCTTGAAGTGTGGGATTCGCCAAATTCGGCGGGCGTTGTTATTGATGCTATCAGGTGTGCAAAACTTGCACTTGATAACAAACTCAGCGGTGCAATTGTTGATCCCTCGAGCTACTTCTTCAAATCACCACCAATTCAGTATCCTGATCATATCTGCCGGGAGAAGACTGAGGCCTATATAAAGAAATACAGTATAAAGAACGTGGTCAAGGGCAAACGCAAAAAATGAAGCCGTTTCAGAATGCTGTTTGCTTCAATTGAATACTGATGGGCATTAGAGTATTAGAGAATCAGGATGAGGAAAATCCGGTTATCCGGATATCAAAGCGTTTTTTGATGCTGATACCGCGGTGCCCAGGTATCCTGTTTTACTGATTACCGCCTGTTTCTGTGAGTTTCCCGAAGCGTGGTCTGTTAATAACGTTTGAAGGGGTTGAAGGTTCGGGCAAAACTACTCAGGCAAAAGCACTTGCTGAGTGGTTTGAAAATAATGGTTACCCGTGTATTCTGGTGCGTGATCCCGGAACTACGAGTGCCGGAGAAAAAATACGAGAAATCCTGCTCAGTCCTGAAAATTCAATCCATCCACGCTGTGAAGTACTGCTGTTTCTTGCAGCGAGGAGTCAACTTGTTTATGAGAGAATTCTGCCTGCGATAATGGAAAAGAAAATCGTTGTTTCAGACCGTTTTTTTGACTCTACGTATGCATACCAGATATATGCGCGGCGGTTACCAAAGAGGTTTATTACAATATTCAATCGCTTTGCGAGTGCTGGTCTCAGTCCTGATTTGACATTCCTTGTGGACATTGATATTGCTGAAGGCAGGGCAAGAGGTAAGTATGTCGACCGTATGGAACAGGAGAAAATTTCCTATCATAATAAAGTAAGAGAAGGATATTTGGAACTTGCCCGGAGGGCAAAGAAGAGAATAAAAATTCTTGACGGAAGAAGATCGGTTGAAGAACTGAAAGTGGAAATTGTTGATCATGTGAAGAGATTTTTGGAAAGAAAGGGGTGTCTTTATGGCAATAAAGAACAATAAAGATAAGGCAGGTGATGCGCAACATATATGTTTTCGCGGCATAAGAAGGGGTATTTCCAGACATTTCATATTGCCACTCTTGTTGATTTCAATTCTTTGTGGTTTGATTATTGGTCAACGGGTATGGGCAAAGCCTGATATTTATTCAAGTTTGAGGGTTTTTAATAAAATCCTGAAGGATGTTGAGGAAAATTATGTTGACGAAGTCAATCCTGACTCTTTGATCAAGGGTGCAATAAACGGGATGATTGGTTCTTTGAAAGACCCTCATACACAGTATCTAACAAAAGAGGAATACGAACAGCTCCGTGTGACGACCGAGGGCGAATTTGGTGGAATTGGTGCACAGATTGGTACGAGAGAAGAAAGAATCGTTATCATTTCGCCACTTGAAGGGACACCAGCATATCGTGCTGGACTCATACCAGGAGATTACATTTTGATGGTGGATAGCGTTCCAACAAAGGGTAAGAGTGTTGATCTGGTGGTAAAACAGATCCGTGGTACTCCAGGGACCAAAGTTTTGCTGACTATCCAGCGTGAAGGCATTGCTGAGCCATTCAATGTTGAAATTACCCGAGCTGTGATAAAACTTGAGGCAGTTCCTTACTATGGAATGGTAGCAGATAATATTGGTTACATTTATCTGGCAAACTTTTCTCGCACTGCTGATGCTGAATTCAAAGCTGGTCTGGATTCGCTGTTTGCCATGGGTGCGAAGAAAATAATCTTTGATTTGCGCGGGAACTCAGGTGGTTTATTACAGGAAGGTATTGCAATCAGCGAGTTTTTTCTCAGTCAGAACAAAGATATTGTTGCGACCAAAGGCAGGATTGAGACGCCACGAATTTTCAAATCGCAGAAATCCTACACTTATGGCGAATTCCCGATGATAACATTGGTTGATGGTGGGAGTGCTTCAGCAAGTGAGATCGTTGCTGGCGCATTGCAGGATTGGGATAGAAGTCTGATTATTGGGACTTATACGTTTGGCAAAGGTTCAGTACAGAATGTAATTCCACTTGAGGATGGTGGTGCATTGAAGCTGACAACTGCACGCTGGTATACTCCTTCAGGAAGGTGCATTGATAAGCCTTTCGCAGTTGAAGAAACCTCACTTGTGAGTGTTTCCAAGGTTGATACTACTAAAAAGAATGTCTATATAACTCTGAACCTGAAGCGTAAGGTCTATGGTAACGGTGGGATTACTCCGGATATGGTAATTGAGCCGCAGAAGCTGACAAAACTTGAAACTGACATATGGGTCAAGGGTTACTTCTTTGATTTTGCAGTTCATTATGCAAATACCCACAAAGGTCTTGACAAGAATTTTTCAGTTGATGATAAGGTTCTGGATTATTTTGCGACATATCTCAAAGAAAAGAAGAAAATGGATTTCACGACTGCCCAGTTTGATTCAGCGAAGGCAGCAATTGCAGACCGTGTTCAACAGGAAATTATGCTGAACCTTTTTGGTAGAAGAGAAATGTACAGGTTAAGAACTGCTTCTGAACCGCTTGTGAAAAAGGCGATAGAGTTGCTGAAGGAGGTGAGTTCGCAAAAGGACCTTTTTCGTTGCTCAAAGAAATAGCACGAATACGGGTATTGGCATATTCAGTGCGGGATCTTTATTATTATTGATAATTGTGACTTCGGTCTTGATTCTGATTATTCTATGGTTATTAATCTTTTTCGGACTTCGTTTAAGGGCAAGAATGCCGCATAGAGAATGAGATTACTCAATGTATCGGATTGAAATTAAAAGAAAGAACGATCCGCGAGGAAGGTTTGTAAAAGAGGATTTTGAATCCATTGGTTTCAGATACATCACATCAGTGGAAGTAAGGGACATTTACTATGTTTATGATAAGATATCGTATGAAAAGGCAGAATTCATAGCTCGTGAACTATTCTGCGATCCGGTGGTAGAAGATTATAGAATCTGTTCGGGAAGAGGTTTTGAGATTCTTTTTAATCCTGGTGTAACTGATCCAAAAGAAGATAGTATAAAAAAGGCCGCAAAGGATCTGGGCATTACCCTTACTAATGTTAAGACGGGCACAAACTATCTTTTCAAAGGCAATTTTGACATAAAAACACTGAAGAATGCAGCAAGTTTGTTCTTATACAATCCACTAATTCAGCACATAAGGCATATTGGCGAGAAGGAATTCTCCCCGCGTAAACCAAAATACTATTATCTGCGCATTGATCTTGATACAGATCTCGTCAAACTTAGCCGTGAGATGGGTCTGTCATTATCAAAACTTGAAATGCAGACCATAAAGCGGTATTTTGGGAGAATAAAACGTGATCCGACTGATGTTGAGCTTGAGACAATTGCCCAGACCTGGAGTGAACACTGCCGGCACAAGACATTTCTGGGTAGGATAAAATTCGGAAAAGAGACAATTGATAATCTTCTGAAAAACACAATAATGAAGGCAACTAATGAGATAAATCATCCTCTATGCCTTTCTGTATTCCACGACAATTCAGGGGTTATTGAGTTTGACAGGGATCACGGGGTTTGCTTCAAGGTTGAGACCCACAACCATCCGTCTGCACTGGAACCATATGGTGGTGCTGCTACCGGTATTGGTGGAGTGATACGCGATATACTGGGCACAGGAATTGGTGCAAAGCCGATAATGAACACTGATGTTTTTTGTTTTGGTGTTCCAGAATTTGATTACAAAGAATTACCCCAGGGCATACTCCATCCTAAGAGAATCATCAAAGGGGTTTATCAGGGTGTGCGGGATTATGGTAATCGCATGGGTATACCGACCAAGAGCGGGGCAGTTTATTTTGATGAGGATTTTCTTTACAATCCACTGGTATACTGTGGTACCGTGGGTATTATCAGAAAGGACCGTATCAAAAAGGGAGCAAGACCCGGCGATCTTGTGTTGCTGGTTGGCGGAAAGACTGGCAGGGATGGAATCCATGGCGCTACCTTCTCTTCGGTTGAACTTTCTGTTGAAGCGGAAAAATCATGCGTGCAGATTGGTAATCCGATCGTGGAAAAGAGGGTGCTTGATTGTCTGCTTGAGGTGAGTGACCTGGGCATTGTAAATTCAGTAACGGATTGCGGAGGCGGCGGTCTTTCGAGCGCGGTTGGCGAAATGGGTAAGAATATTGGTGTCACTGTTTACCTTGAGAAAGTTCCCCTTAAGTATGCTGGTCTCACACCGAGAGAGATATGGATTTCAGAATCCCAGGAGCGAATGATACTGTCGGTGCCACCCAGTCATATCAGAAAGGTAATTAATATCTTTAGAAACGAGGGCGTTGAGGCAACAGTCATCGGAAAATTCACCAATAATAAAAAACTGCTTTTATACTACAAGAATCAGAAGGTGTGTGACATAGATATGAAGTTTTTGCATGATGGACTACCTATGCCCGAAAAGAATGCCCGACAGAAAAAAGTTGAATCCAGAATTGTGAGATTTCCCGAACCCCGAGATTATCAGCAGGTATTACTTGATATTGTTGGCAGTCTAAATTGTTGCTCGCGAGAGTGGCTCGTTCGCGAGTATGACCATGAGGTGCAGGGAGCAAGCGTAATCAAACCTTTTGTCGGTATCAATAAAGAAGGACACCAGGATGCCGTGGTTATCAAACCGCTGCTCAATAAGAACAGGGGTATTGTTGTTTCCTGTGGTATAAACCCCGCTTATGGTAAATATGATGCCTATAATATGTCATTATCAGTGATTGATGAAGCCCTGCGTAATCTTGTCGCAGCGGGTGGTGATATAACAAAGTCAGCAATGCTTGATAATTTCTGTTTTTCTTCGCCCGAGAGGGAAGAGGTACTTGGCGACATAGTATTGAGTGCGCGTGGATGTTATGACGCGGCAAAGGCGTTCGGTGTGCCATTTATCTCAGGGAAGGATAGTCTGAATAATGAATGGCTTGATAACGAAGGAAAGAGCCATTTGATACCACCAACGCTTTTGATTTCAGCAATTGGCATTATTGATGATGTAAAAAAATGCATAACTATGGATTTCAAGAAGGCAGGGAGCCTAATCTATCTCATCGGTACAACCAGAGAAGAACTTGCTGGTTCTGAATACTTCAGGCTTCTGACAATTCATGGTGGTCGAGTCCCTGATGTTGATTTGCGAATTGCTCCACGGATAATGCAAAAACTCCATAAGGCAATCATCAATGGTTTGATAATTTCCTGCCATGATTTATCAGAAGGCGGTCTGGGATTAGCATTGAGTGAAATGGCTATTGCCGGGGATCTGGGATGCAGGATTGATCTGAGAAAGATAAGATACATAGGTAGACAGAGGCGCGCTGATATTCTCCTGTTTTCTGAATCAAATACCCGCTTTCTCGTCGAAATTAATCCTGAAGACTCCACTGATCTTGAGAAACTCTTTGTCGGATTACCGCACAGTCTGATCGGAAAGACGATTGCGGAAAAGAACCTGAGAATTTTCTTTGGAAATAAAAAACTGGTTGATGTACCGGTTGCTACTTTGAGAAGAAAATGGAAGCGCAAGATATTACAGGCATAATATGAAAAGTGATTCTGAAATCAATCATGTTGCGATAATCATGGATGGCAACGGTAGATGGGCGAGGAAGCGTGGTTTGCCAAGGGTGATTGGCCATCGTGAAGGCGTAGAGTCGGTGCGAGCCATTGTCAAGACCTGCCAGGATCTGGGCATCAGATATCTCACCCTTTATACATTCTCCACCGAGAACTGGCGAAGACCTGAAGAAGAAGTCCAGACTTTAATGAATATGCTTGAGGAAATGATTGTCAAAGAGACTCCTGCTCTTCACAAGAACAATGTGCGCATCAATGCGATTGGCAGGCTCAATGAGCTATATCCAAATGCCCGGCATGCTCTTGAAAATGCTCTTGAATTGACGAAAAACAATAATGCCCTTGTGATGACACTTTGTCTCAACTACGGTGGACAGAGTGAAATAATTGATGCGGTCAAAAAGATAGTCCTTGCGGACAGAAAAGCAAATATCAATCTTGAAAAATTTGATGAAAGTGAATTCTCAAGATATCTTTATGATCCTGAACTGCCGCCTCCGGATTTATTGATCAGAACTGGTGCTGAGAACCGCGAGCGGATATCAAATTTCCTGCTCTGGGAGATTGCCTACGCTGAGATTTATTTCACGAAAACACTCTGGCCTGATTTCAGAAGAAAGGAATTTGTCAAGGCAATTGAGGATTACAAGAAAAGGGAGCGTTTGTTTGGGGCGGTTTAGTGATATGCTTAAAAGAATAAAGACTGGCTTTTTTCTCATTTTGGTTGTTGTGGCAGCACTCTGGATAGACAATATCATACTTCCATTAGTGCTCATTTTTTTTATTACATTTGCTACCAATGAATACTTCAGATTCTGGCACCGCAAGGATGTATATCCGCATACGCTAGCAGTGCTTTTTCCTGCTTACACAATTCCTTTGTTATTCTATTATCATGTGCCCGTTCTCTTGCCCGGGTTTCTGTTATTCTTCTTTACTGCGCTTCTCTCTGTTATGCGTTTTCCTGGAGCGCGTTACAAACCTAATTTCCTCGCTGAAATTGTGGCGGGTTTCTTCGGTATCTTCTATATCTCTGTTATGCCTTCAACCATAATATTATTGAGAAAGCACGGATTCTATGTGAGCCTTTTGCCTTTGTTACTAACCTGGCTATATGATACTTTTGCCTACATCATAGGATCAATTCTTGGCAAGCACCGACTCGCAGAGAAGTTGAGTCCGAAAAAATCAATTGAGGGGACCGTGTTTGCATTCTTGCTAACCTTTCCCTTTGCCCTGTGGTTGAATTCACTGTGGATAAGACACTTTGATGTTATTGATGCAATATTGATTACACTCGGCATAGGTATCTTCGGAACTGTCGGAGATTTGTTTGAATCAGGAATGAAGCGCGAAGCAGGGCTGAAGGATGCCTCAAACATCTTCCCTGGTCATGGCGGTTTTCTTGATCGACTTGATTCATTGATTTTCAATATACCATTCTTCTATCTGTATTATATGTATCGTGGATAAAACACCGCTTGCTGATCGTATAAGACCTGAGGATTTTGAACAGATTCTCGGTCAGGGACATTTGCTGGGTCCTGACGGTCCAATTACCAGACAGATTGAGCAGGGCAGATTGTTTTCAATGGTGTTATTTGGCCCACCAGGAAGTGGCAAAACCACCATTGCAAGGCTCTTTGCAAAAAAATTTTCGGCAGATTTTGTTTCTTTTTCTGCGGCGACAAGTGGCATTGTTGAGATCAAAAAATTTATGGAAGAGGTTGAGAAGAAAAAGAATCTTTTCAATCGTGATACGATAATCTTTGTTGATGAAATACACCGTTTCAACAAGGCACAGCAGGATGCGTTTTTGCCATATCTGGAAAAAGGCACAGTGATTCTTATCGGTGCGACAACAGAGAATCCTTCGTTTGAATTGAATTCAAGTTTGCTTTCGCGCTTAAAGGTGTATATGCTCAATCCTCTTTCGTTTGATGATATGAAGCTGATTTTACAGAGGGGAATCAGTTCTTCTAAAGGGCTTGATAATAAATATGAAATTACTGAAGATGCCTTGAGTTTCATTGCGAATATCTCGGATGGTGATGCGCGCGTAGCACTAAATGCCCTTGAATTATGCGCCTTTTCGGCAAAAGGTAAAAAGATAGATCTAAAGCTTGCTGAAGAGATTGTTCAGAAAAAGGCACTGCGTTACGACAAAGCAGGAGAAGAGCACTACAATCTGATTTCCGCATTGCACAAATCCCTCCGTGGTTCTGATGCAGACGCGGCACTTTACTGGCTTGCCCGCATGCTTGAAGCCGGGGAAGACCCGCTGTATATTGCACGGCGTCTGGTCAGGTTCGCAGTTGAGGACATTGGTATTGCTGATCCTAATGCCCTGGTTGTTGCAAACGCAGCCAAAGAGGCGGTGGATTTTATTGGTAGGCCCGAAGGCGATCTTGCGCTTGCGGAGTGCGTGGTTTATCTTGCACGGGCGAAGAAAAGTAATGAGATATATCTTGCCTATGCCGAGGCAAAGAGGGATGCACTGCAGACCATTGCTGAACCAGTACCAATGCATATTAGAAATGCACCAACGCCGTTGATGGAAAAACTCGGCTATGGTAAGGGATATAAGTATCCACACAATTATCCTGATGCCAAAGTTGACCAGGACTATTTCCCGGAAAATCTTAAGGGCAGAAAGTACTTGAAGGACAAATGATTCTATCAATAACTACATAATAGATTGACACCTTTTTTGTTCTGACTATTATAGACTGTGGCTGATTTTGCTGATGGAATAAGGATCAAGGGAGCACGGGTTCACAACCTCAAAAATATTGATGTGTATATACCCCGCAATAGATTTGTTGTGATAACCGGTATATCTGGTTCTGGTAAATCGTCTCTGGCTTTTGATACACTCTATGCAGAAGGCAAACGCCGGTATGTGGAATCCCTTTCCGCCTACGCACGGCAATTCCTGGGGATGATGGATAAGCCAGATGTTGATGAAATCATCGGCCTTTCACCGGCAATTGCTATTCAGCAGAGAAGTGCTGCAAAAAATCCTCGTTCTACTGTTGGAACGGTTACTGAAATTTATGATTATCTCAGGGTACTTTTCGCACGCATCGGCATCCCCTATTGTTATCAATGTGGCAGGCGTATTGAGTCGCAAACGACTGATCAGATTGTTGATGCGATACTTGCTCAACCATCAGGAACAAGAGTGGAAATCCTCGCACCAGTAATCCGCGGCAGAAAAGGAGAATACAAGGAATTTGTCCAAAAACTCAAGAGAAGGGGATATGTGAGGGTCAGGGTGGATGGCAAGATATTTGAGATTGAACAGGTCCCTGAACTTGAACGCTACAAGAAACATAATCTTGAAATTGTGATTGATAGAATCGTGATAAAGGATGGTATAAGAAAAAGGCTTGCGGATTCTGTTGAAATCGGTTTGAAAGAGGGAGAAGGTCTTCTCATTGCGATGATTGACGCAAAAGATGAGAAAATTTTTAGCCAGAAACTGGCGTGTGCACATTGTGGTATCAGTTATCCAGAGATCTCACCGAGAATGTTCTCATTCAATTCTCCGTATGGTGCTTGTGAGACCTGTGACGGACTGGGCACAAAAATGGAAATTGATCCAAAAAGGATCATCCTGGATCCGCGGCTTCCAATTCTTGATGGTGCAATCAAACCTTATGGCCTTCCTGGTTCCTGGCGCACTGCCTTATTGAAAGGTCTTGCCCACAAATTGAAGTTTGATATTAACAAGCCATATAAGGATCTTCCTGAGGAAATCAAACAAGTGTTGTTATATGGTGAAAGAATTCCCATTGAAGTTGAGTATATTCGTCGGGATGGCTCAGGTAGAGGAACATTCAATGAAGATTTTGAAGGCATTGTTCCTGAATTGTTAAGACGCCATCGTGAGACTACCTCCGAGGCAATTCGTGAGGAGATTGAAGATTATATGGTGATAACACCGTGCCCTGATTGTGGGCATAAACGGCTGAAACCTCAAAGTCTGTCAATAAAGATTATGGGTAAGAATATTGCTGATATTACACAGTTTTCAGTGAAGAATTGTCTCAATTTCTTCGGGCAATTAAAATTAAATGAAAAAGAGCGGATTGTCGCACGGGATATTATCAGAGAAATCAAAAGAAGACTTGATTTTCTTGATTCAGTAGGTCTTGATTACCTCACTCTTGAAAGAACAACGGACTCACTTGCTGGTGGGGAAGAACAGAGAGTTCGGCTTGCAACCCAGATTGGCTCTGGTCTTGTTGGGGTACTCTATATCCTGGATGAACCTTCAATCGGATTGCATCAGCGTGACAATGAGCGACTCCTGAATACACTCAAATCATTACGTGATCTGGGCAATACTGTGCTTGTTGTTGAACATGATGCTGAAACAATTCGTTCAGCAGATTATGTTATTGATTTAGGACCTGGAGCAGGCGCGCATGGTGGTCATGTTGTCTGTGCAGGTACTGCTGAGGAAGTCGCAGCAAATCCGAAATCAATCACCGGCCAATATCTTGCAGGTAAAAGAAAGATTGAAGTTCCTGCGATCCGGCGAAAGAAGAAAAATTCACTGATAATCTATGGTGCACGGGCAAATAATCTGAAGAATATTGATGTGGAAATTCCTCTTGGAGTATTTGTTTGTGTAACCGGGGTGTCTGGTTCAGGGAAATCAACATTGATAGTGGACACACTGTACCGTGCTCTGGCTCAGCGCTATTATCACTCAAAATTTCCACCCGGAGAATTCAATAGAATAGAGGGATTAGAACATGTTGATAAGGTGATCAATATTGATCAGTCACCCATTGGCAGGACGCCACGCTCAAATCCCGCAACCTACACAGGGGCATTTGCACCGATCAGGGATCTTTTTTCTTCATTACCCGAATCAAAGGTACGGGGCTACAAACCGGGAAGATTTTCCTTTAATGTGCCGGGCGGCAGATGCGAACAATGCGAGGGTGGGGGAATCCTCTGGATTGAAATGCACTTTCTTCCTGATGTATACATTACCTGTGATGCCTGTCAGGGTAAGAGGTTTAATCGTGAGACACTTGAAGTAAAATACAAGGGGAAAAATATCAGCGATGTTTTGAACATGTCGGTTTTTGAAGCACTGGAGTTTTTCCAGCATATCCCGCCAATAAAAAGAAAACTACAACTGCTGCATGATGTCGGGTTGGGTTATATCAAACTCGGGCAGTCAGCAACCACACTTTCAGGTGGCGAAGCACAGCGTATAAAACTTGCAAAAGAGCTTTCAAAGATTGCTACGGGCAAGACCCTTTATATTCTTGATGAGCCGACAACAGGCTTACATTTTGAGGATGTGAAATTGCTGTTGGATGTTCTTAATAGACTTGTTGACCGCGGGAATACAGTGGTTGTGATTGAACACAATCTTGAAGTGATAAAATGTGCCGACTGGATCATTGATCTGGGACCGGAAGGTGGGGAAGAAGGCGGCAGGATTGTAAGTGCTGGTACACCTGAAGATTTGGCAAGAAGTCATGTTTCCTATACGGGGATATTTCTGAGGCGAAATTTGTCGCTTTGAAGCCAATACTGAGATTCCACTATTGACAACACGCATATTCTAAGTATGATTTATTATTTGGTGGACAGCATAGCAAAAGGCGGTATTATGAAATGGGTCGGCTTAGTACTCTTTGCACCGGTTATTGTGTTCGCTGCCCATTGCTTTATCTGGGACTATCCAGAGCCTGATAGTATTTATGATTCAGAAGCAGGAATGACAATAGACGATACCTACTGGTTGAAACAGGCACTGACTGCCCTGGGACATACCTATGTGATGAACACCACACTTCCTTCTGATATTACGCCATATGCTGTGGTATTCGCCATGTGCGGCTGGTACGATTGCTGAAGCGACTGCATACTTGCTCAGGGTGAGCAACAAATTCTGGTGAATGTAATGAATGCAGGAAAGGGATTGTATATTGAAAACCCTGATCTCGGTTATGCACATAGTGGAACAACACTCTATCAAATGCTCGGTGCCACTTATCTTGGAGATGGTAATCCCTATACAACAGGTAATGTGCAATCGGTCACGGGACAGGCTGGAACCTTTGTTGCAGGAATGAACTACAACTATATGTATCAGCAACTACCAGATAATTATGTGGACTACATAGGGTCTAACGGCGGTACGCTTCTGTTCAAATCACAGGACAATTATGGCAGGGTGATCTATTATGGTGGAACTTCCAATTCTTATCGTTCAATCTACTCGACATTCAATCTGGGTGCTCTGCGCAATGGTGTACATACAAAGCTCCAACTCGTGCAAAAATACATGGAATATTTATTACCGACAACTGTTGCCGAAGAACTGGAAGAGAAAACTCTGGAAAGTGTTTCTCTTTATCCCAATCCTGCACTGGGTAATGTGCGGTGTAATCTTGCTGTTAACAGAAGAGAACATATTACCATAAAAGTCTGTGATGTTACCGGCAGAATCGTGCGTGATATGATTCATACGGAGGTTGGCGCTGGTACACATGAATTTTGGTGGGATCACTGCGACAATAACAGAAGGCATGTCAGCAGTGGAACATATTTGTTCGTGATTGAAATCGGTGATAAGACTCTGACCAAAACAGTCATAATAATTGAATAAGACTGGATTCAGAAACTGAGGCCCCTTGTTTACTCAAGGGGCTTTTTATTTATCCCGAATAATCTTTTCGCAGGCAGGCTGCCATGCAGGATTGACAATACACAGGAAGATGAGATCGGTACTTGAAGTATTTTCAATATACTGGATTGAGTTTGGTGGAATGTATATTGTATCACCGGCATTTACCTTTCTTTGCTCTCGGTCAATGTGCATTAAACCTTTGCCTTCAATGATAAAATAGACTTCAGTATATTTCAGGCAGTGTCTCATAGTTTTTTTATTGGGTTTTACCCGCGCATAAGCAAGGCTATAGCATAACTTGATTTTTTCTTTCCGTGGATTCAAGATTTCTCTTAACTCTGATTTATCGCCAGCAATGAACTTCGGGCATTGTTTAAGTTTCTTTATTTTCATTGTCAAGTTTATCAAAAAATGCGTCAAAAGCAAGAACTCATTTATGTATTAAAAACATTGACAAGGCAGTATTTTTAAATACAATTTGATATGATATTTTTTTTTGTGCTATTCTGTCAGTTGAATGCTTATCAACAGACGGAAAACATCGTCTTAACAAATATCCCTCAAACTGAGATTGACAGTAATGAGGATGAGACGGAAGTTGATAACTATCATCGTTTGATCCATCATTATGCGAGGCTTTATAACATTGACCCTTTTCTTGTGAAACTGATAATCCAGAAAGAATCACAGTTCAACCCCCGGGCAGTTTCCCGTAGTGGAGCAATGGGTTTGATGCAGCTGATGCCTGAGACAGCAAGAAGACTGGGAGTGAAAGAGCCGTTTGACCCGGCGCAGAACATAGAAGGAGGGATAAGGTTTTTGCGTGATCTGTTTGTCATGTTTGACGGCGATCTTGAACTTGTGCTTGCTGCATACCACGCGGGTCCCGGCATTGTCAAAAGATTGAATAGGGTACCATCTATACCAGAAACAATTGCCTATGTGGATTATATTATTTCGAGATATGGTGGATACAATCCAAAAGTAGTTTATTTTGTGATAACAGAAAGTGGTGTTCCGTTGCTGACCAACCGACCAAAATAGAACTGTTCAGATTACTTCAATTGTGGATTTTCTCTAAATATCTATTGATTTCTTTTAACTTCATTTGATAATCGAGGTCAGTATAAATCCTTTTTGCCTGCATCAGGTAATTTTCTGCGAGCTTATTATTTTTTTCAAAAATCATCACCCGAGCAAGAGCCATAAGTCCGTCGGCATATAAGATCATTAATCCAGATTCTTTGGCAAGAGTAATTGCCTGCTTGATATTCTTAATGCCGGTTCGCGAATCGTCAGCGAGTATTGCCTGAGCCATCCCGAGAATTCTCAAGGCGTTGATTTCGCCATGCTTCTCATTTGAACTCTGGGTTATTTTCAAACTTTCCTGTGCATAGTGTACTGCCTGAATGTCATTTTCCTTCAGTAAAATTTCAGCGAGCAGAGAGTAAGACCTACTTAATAGCTCCTTGCTTGCAATGGTTGCCTCAAGGTCGAGTGTCTTAAGGACATATTCCTTGGCCTTTCTTGTGTCGTTAGCCTGCAGGTAAGATCTGCTTCGGAAATAGAGAATCTCACATTGCATTAATGCTTCGTGCTTTTGTTCGGCGATTGATTCTGCATCCTCAAGATATTTTGACGCCGTTGAATACTCGCCGTTGTCAATATATGTGTTTGCAATTGCGAGAAGGCAGTTAAAAACGGCACGGATATCAGCTATTTCTTTTGCAGTTCTTAGTGCTTGCTTAAAGTATTCCAGGGCTTGATTCTTTTCACCGATTCTTGCCTTTAGTGTTCCGATATTAAAAGTACTGATTGCCTCACCTCTTCTATCTCCCAAACGCATACGGATTGCCAGACTTTTCTGATAATATTCAAGGCCTTTGCTCACGTCGCCACTGAGTTCGTAGTATATCCCGATATTATTGTAGCCGAGCGAGAGGAAACGCTGATTGCCTATTTGCTGACTTATGTCATTTGACTTCTTGCAGTATTCTATTGCTTTTTTCAGGTTTCCCAGCGCTCTATATACAGAACCAGTCAAGATGTAAAAAGATGCCCGAGACTGCAGGTCGGGTAATTTCTCATATTCTGATTCACAATCAAGAAGAATCTTCAGCGCTGCGTCGCCTTTCCCCTTGCGCCATAGGATTTGTGCTTTCATGCGCATCCCGAAAATTTCTGCTTCTTTGTCATTGAGCCTATTCGCAATTCTCATGCCGTATTCGACATATTGTTCTGCCTGTTCGGTTTCTGATTTTGATTCAAGTAGCGCATCACTCAATTGATAGGCAAGGTTTGCAAGAACTATTGAATCAGAATTTTCTATATCTTTAATTGTGGAACGCAAAATCTGAATGCTACTATCAAGCCTGCCCGAGCGCCAATGGACTCTGGCGATTTTGCCATTGATCTTTGCTTTGAGTAAATCGTCTCCAATCAGTGCCTTTGCTTGATCATACAAATTCAGGATCTGCGATACCTCTGCGGATTTCAGGAATAGCACATCAGCAAGTTTTTCCAGCGCCTCCGCTTTTATTTCTTCTTTCTCGGCAATACTTGCTGCCAACTCATAATTCTTAATAGCTTCTTCATTGGCAAACAAGGAAGCGGATTCATCTCCGGCCTGAATGGCGTAAGTGGCTGCTTTTGAGAATTGTTTGCACTCATAATAGTGGTGTGCTAATAAATTGGCGCTGCCTCCAATGACCTTCAGAAATTTTGACTCAATTGCTTCTGCAATTATCTTGTGGTATATTACGCGTTCACTTCTTAAAAGAGAACGGTATGCTACTTCCTGAAATATAGGATGACGGAATGTATAACAAATGGAATTTTCATGATTAATCCGGACAAACAGCTCGGCGGTCTCCAGTTCGTCAAGGTAACCCAGTATCTCTTTTTCACTGACTACAGTTTCCAACAGGGTTTTGGGAAAGGAACGGCCAATTATTGACCCGATTTTTAGAAGGTATTTTGCTTCTTTGCTCAGGGCGTCGTAACGGGCAGTAACTACTGTCTCAATTGAACCAGGAAGTTCAATCTGTTCCAACGCCAGTGGTTTCTTTTTATCTAACATTCCAGTCTCAACAATTTGTCGGGCAATTTCCTCTATGAAGAATGGGTTTCCACTGCTCCGCTGGAAAAGGTGTTTTTTCATATTTTCGTCAATGTCTTTTCCCAGGAGATTCTCTATTAAGATCATGCTCGCTTCATATGACAGATTTTCCAGCGTGATTTTCTCAATAATATCACTGTATGCAGAAGAGATATTATCCAGGAATTTCTCAATCTGTTTTGAATCACTGGTGCGGTAGCTCAGAAGAAAGACCATTTTTGATTTTTTCAGCAAAGGCAGGAGGAAGTTCAGTATTTCTATTGAACCTGAGTCAAGCCATTGTATGTCGTCAATTATCAAAACAAGGCGGTTTTGCTGTGCGATTTTCTCAAAAAGACTTGCCGTCGCAAGTAGTATCTGCAACTGCAATGTGTGAGCATCGAGGAACTCAATCTTACTTTGTTCTGTTTCATTGAGCGTCAGATTCAGAAGCTTGAAAATATAGGCTCCTGTTGCTTCGTATTCTTCTCTTAACAACGATTTGAGTACTTTTTCAATGACACTTCGGGTATCTTCGCCGATTTTAGAACCAGCCAGCAAATACCGACGCAGGCAATCACTAAATGCCTTGTAGGGAATAAGACTTTCGTATGAAATACCTCTCGTATCAAGGATTGCGATATTTTGAGCGGACATTGTCAGAAACTTCTTTAGTTCGTAAAGCAATCGGGATTTTCCAACCCCGATTTCCCCTTTGATAAAGAAGACGCGAGATTGTTCTATTGAATCACTGGCTGCAGATTTTAACTGATTGAGCTCTTGCTCACGACCAACAAGATTGGAGCGGAATGAACCCAGACCGTATTCAGAACCCCATCTTTTCCCGATCACTTCAAACGGTGTTATTAGTTCTTCCTTGCCCTTCAACTGGATCGGTTCCAGTTGTATAAAATCAAAGGCGTGCTTTGTTCGGTGGTAGGTTTCCGGTCCAACAAGTATTGTACCAGGCGCAGCAACATCTTTGAGCCGTTGAGCAACATTGACTGTGTCGCCCATGACTGTATATTCCATCTGGAGATCGGAACCGACCCTTCCAGCAATCACTTCACCAGTATTTACGCCTATATGAATTTGAAGCTCCGTGACTTTATCCCCGGATTTTCTGTTTATCTCATCAAGTGCCGCCTGCATATCAATGCTTGAAAGTATCGCCCTTTCAGGATCATCTTCATGAGACACCGGAGCGCCAAATATTGCCATTATGCAATCACCGATGAATTTGTCTATTATCCCTTCGTAACGGTAGACCATCAATCCCAATTTCTGAAAGCATTCGTTCATAAGAGCGGTCAGTTCTTCAGGGTCGAGTTTCTCTGACAGGCTTGTAAATCCTGAAATATCAGCAAACACTACGGTGACATTTCTCCGCTCTTTCGCTGCGGTATGTTTTGTACTGATGATCTTCTTTACGAGGTTATCGGGAATTGATTTCTTTAATAGTTCCATCCTTTCAATGGAACTGTATGAACGGAGGTTGAAACCACATTCACCACAGAATTTGTTGTTTGTGGGATTTTCAAATCCGCACTGGGGACATTTCATATTCTGGGCGTCAAAATGAGCTAATCTTAACGCTTAACAATTAGAATCCTACCTTTGCCCGCTCCAGCATTTCCACGAGCTTCCAGAGTGTGCATTCACCGGCTCTTTCCAGAGGACACTTCCAGCCGGCATTGACATGCTTTGCTGGACACAGGCGTGGTTTTGCAGAATCACCCAATGGACACAAATAATATTCGGTGCGTTTTTCCTCACTCATAACTACCTCCTGTTTTAACACAGATATTTATTGAATAATACATATAATACTTAAGATGACTTATCGCGAAAGTTTTTTTTCGTTTGACTGACAAACGTCTCAAGCCTTATATCATCAAGTGTGTCTGCTACACCATCAAATGACAAACATAGCAGGGGGAAATTTGGATAGTCATCTTTGATCGCTTTGTAGATCGTTGTGACAATATTGCCCGGCATACATGTAAAGGGCAATACGTTAATTACTCCCGAGTAACTTTCCTGAATAAATTCAACTGTTTTGCCAACACTGAGGATTGCTTCACCTTCAAATGACGGATGAATGTATTTGCTCGCTTTTCTGAGAATGTTAGTAATCGGTGATTCTGGCTGTAGCCCTAAGAGTTTGAAGATGTAAGATTGGCGCCAACGCATATAGTGGTCAAAGATCTTTGTGAAGATTGCCCTGCGGTGTTGTCCGAACCATGGACAGTTTCTTATTCGGGTGTAGTTTGTGTAGAAAAACCATTCACCAATTGAAGGAAAACTTACTTCGCAGCCCATTTTTTCAAGTTTCTTCTGAAGATAACCATTGCTGAATTTCTGTGAACGGATATAGATTTCACCGACAATACCAATCCTGGGTTTTGCCGTTTTTTCTTTGCTGATTTTTGCAAGTTTTCTGTTCACTATTTTGAGAACTGGCACAACACTCTTACCACGCTCAATATTTTTGCACAGCGCATTCAGCGCTTCTTCATATATCGTATCGGTCTCTCCTTTGTTCTGTTCATACGGTCTTATCATACGACATCTCTCTTCGAGTGCATCAACAGCACAGATACCATCCCAGGTCAGAAACAGAAATTTCATCCCCATTGGGCCGAGGTCGTCAAAAAGACTCGGTCCCTGGTTGGGTGCAAAGATCGGCACACCTTTCAGGCCCAGTTTGTCCAAAATCAGCCGGTCAAGTTTATAGTACTGGCCAAACCTACATGGTCCAGAACCCTGAGCCATAAAAAATGACGCATTCTGGGGTTCAAAATCTGGAGATTTGATCTTCTTTAGCATGTCACCAGCGGTTATTATTGCGGGCAGGCATTCCCGACCACTTGTATATTGGCGGCCAAGCAGGACTGAATTGTCATCAGGAGGGTCCATTACCCGGGCATCAATGCCGGTAAATCTCATTGCACTGCATAGGATTTTTGCACCATCACACATATCAGGAATATAGATAGTACGTCCTTTTGCCAGAGATCCTTTTGATGCAATCTTTGTTACCTGTGATCTATATCCTTGCTTTCTTATGCTGTCAGCAAATGCCTCAAGCCTTGTGATGAAGCCGGCATCTCCTGAGTGTTCATCCAGCTCCAGCACAAGCATGGGTTTTCTGTCAAGTTTTTCCCGGAAAAAACTTATCAGAAAAGAATCTGGGCCGCACGCGAAATTTGAAAGATAGATTGGATACAGATTCGTACTATCGGCGATTACTTTTGTTGCGCTTAGAATCTTCTGACCATAGTGCCAGTACATGTTACCGAAATCATCACTAATATGCTGGTAATCTAACTGAACAAAATCAAGGGGCACAGGTAATATGCCAAGTTCACGAACTTTGCGCATCAGTCGCATATTCAACCCTTCATCATAACCGTTGTAAGGTCGGGAACAAATCAGAAACTTTAGACCCGTAAAATCTTTGATTGGCTCAACGATATTTTGTTGCAGGTTTCTTTGTACCTGGTGCTGATATTCAATGCCGCGTTCTATTGCATATTTGACCTCTTTCTCATTTTTGCCGAACTTTTTGGCAAAGTCAAAAAGTGCCGTGTTGATCGCTTTAATACCTCTGTCAAAATAGAGAACCGGTGAATGAACTCTCACTTTATTATTGAATATTGCCTGCACCTGATACGGAAATGATTGCACATATGGACACACAAAACCTCTGCTGAAATATTCGCTATTGGTTTTCATAGTGATCACGCTGGGAATGAAAAGGTCGGTGATGCCTTTTTCTCTCAGGTGGTCAATATGTCCGAGTGCAGTCTTTACAGGAAAGCAAGTGTCAGCGACCGCTAATCCACTACCGGCCTCAATGATTTTGCGATTTGTTTCTTCAGAAAGGGCTGGGGCAAATCCGAGTTCTAATAGGAATTTGTAAAAAAAAGGAAAGAGGTCATAGGCAATAAGTGCCCGTGGTATTCCGATCCTGATACCATCAACATTTTCAGTCTTGAAAAACATCTTATTGCGTACTTCAAACAGATCGGGGATATGGTTGTTCTTAGATTGTTCTCGCTCTTCGTACCTTTCGCATCTACCGCCGCAATACAATGGTTTTTCTCCCTCTATTTTGAGACAATTGATTTCACATTCATTACTACAGTATTTGCAGACAAAAGAATTGGTTTCATATTGTTTTCTACTAAGGTTGAAACCCTTAAAATTTGTCCTGGTAATAGCACTGTCGCGGACGAGCAAAGCAATACCGATTGCGCCGGTTACATCGTGATTCGGAGGAACAATGATTTTCTTCTTTAATACTTCTTCAAAAGCAGAAATTACTGCCTTGTTTGCTGCTACTCCACCCTGAAAAAGAATATGATCGCCAATTTTCTTGTTTCCCACTACTCGGTTCAGATAGTTGAAGACCGTGGAATAGCCAAGACCGGCAAGCAGGTTTTCTCGCTCGGCAAGATTATTCTGATGGTGGATTACCTCAGAACCTATGAATACTGTGCAGCGTTCGCCAAGATTAATCGGTGATTTCGCTTCAAGCGCCTGGTCTCCGAATTCGTCAAGCTCCACACCAAGTATCTGGGTTTGTTCTTCAAGAAAAGATCCGGTTCCTGCTGCACAGACTTTGTTCATTTCGAAGTCCACAATAGTCTTGTTTTCAATACTTATGAATTTTGAATCCTGCCCACCAATTTCAAACACGGTATCAACAGCGGGATCGATTTCAATGGCTGCTCGTGCCTGAGCAGAGATTTCGTTTTTTATCAAATCAGCACCAATGAGTTCTCCGACTAAATGTCTGCCTGAACCCGTTGTGCCTGCGCCAATGATCTCTACCTTATCACCAATTTCTGATTTCAGTTCTGCAAGTCCCTGCATGACTACATCAACAGGCTTGCCTTTTGTCCAGAGATATCTTCGGTAGAGAACACTGCCAGTGTCATCAATCAGGACAAGATTGGTTGAGATGGAACCGATGTCTATGCCCAAATATGCTTTCGTTTTTGTCATTGGTGGGCTATGAAGAATGCTGGGGCGCCATTTTTTTCTGCCGTCGAGCGGCGGTAACCGATGGATATACTCAGGTTGTGAAAGCCACTTTTCAAAATCCTTTGTTCCCTTAAATTTCTGTTGCCAATCCGATTCGCGGGCGTGCAAAACTGCACCAATCGCCGATATTGCCCGGTAGTGCTCGGGAATAACAAGGTCTTTTTCTTTTATGTTCAATACACTCAAAAAGGCAGCAGTCATTCCACTATTACCTGCAACGCCACCAATAAATGCTACGGGAGGCACAAGGTTTCTGCCTTTGATTATAGCACTCTTAAAATTCCTTGCCAGGGCATAGCAGAGCCCTGCTATAAGATCTTCAACAGGTGTGCCAATTTGCTGAAGATGGATCATATCACTTTTGGCGAATACCGAGCATCTGCCTGCGATACGTGCGGGTTTTTTTGATTCCAGCGCGATATTTCCAAATCTCTCTATTGAAATACCCAACCGCTGTGCCTGTTGATCGAGAAAAACACCAGCACCAGCAGCACAGAGTGTGTTTGATGAAAAATCGCTCAGTCCTTTGTCTATCGTGATAAATTTTGAATTGATTCCACCAACCTCTATTACTGTTTTGATATTACTATTGACAAGCAAGATACCCTTAATAATTGCGTCCACTTCGTTGATTCGCACAACACCCAGATTTTCAACCACAGCGTGGGGAACATTTCCAGTAATGGCGACTCTTTCAGAATTTGAAAATCCTTTGAGAATTCTCAACAGGTGGACATAAGGATTGCCATGATGTGGAATGTAATCGGTCTTAATAAGTCTGCCGCTGTTGAATTCGGCAACCTTGATACTTACAGAGCCGATATCTATGCCGTATTCATGCATTTATGGTGCGTAATAGATACCGACAGAAAAACTAAGATCATAACTGGATTCAGCACGATTCTGTGTATCAGAATCCTCTGCGGTAAGGTTGTAGTTGAACGAAAATTCCGGTGTAATCCATAGTTTTGTAACTTTTATGTCTGTTCCCAGCGCCAGGGATAACAGCAGGTCATTTTCGAGGTCGTCTATGCTACTTTTCAGGGAACCGATGTAAGCAGTTCCATCAAGTTGAAAATTGCCGGCAAGCCCGGCACTCAGATAAGGAGAAACAATGGGCACCATGCCGGCTTTTAATTGAAGTGATACAGGCAAGAATAGATTGTTGTAGTTTGCGCCGGTTTCAATATTGATGATTGTACGGTTGAATGATGTTGTTTTGAAAACCGGTGCCACCCTGACACCAAATGTGTTAACATCAACGCCCATGCCCAATCCTATTTGAAAACCAGTGCCAGTAAAGGTGCCTGCTTCGTCATCAGGATCATAAGTACTGTAATTGAACCCTGTTTGCAAACCAAAATATGCATTAACATGATTCATGGACTGACCTGACAGCAATATTCCCATTATCAATAAGATGATGTTAATATTTTTCATGGTATCCTCACCCGTTATTATATAGTTAATTCCTAACAAGTCAATACAGGGTGCCTGAAAACGACATTTACTGATTTGGTAAACCTTCCACCTGCTGATTGGACTTTTATCGAGGGGGACAGTTGAATGTTAAGTCGAAAGCTGTCGCCTAATCTCCAATCTCAAGATTCATCTTGAATTCCACCTGCTTGTAGTCCGCTGGAATTTTGAACAAATTCTCATCCAGGTCACGAACCTGTAATTCTTCTACCGCCATTTCTGTTGTGCTCTCTGAACTTATCTTACCTTTGGCATCCATTGTCTTGGTCACAGTGACTGATTTCAGTATAAAACCCATGTTGCCATAGGCTTCCATTTCAATGCTGAGAAGGGAATCAAGTGCTGCAATACCAGTTGAAAACGACTTCCTGGAGAAATAGAGTGAAACTTCTTCCATATGTTGCGCAGTTGTCCACACCTCTTTTGATTCTTCAGTATGTGTTTTGACTTTCATTATCATGATTTTTGTCTCCATATCGTAAGCTGTATTGATTTTTAGATGTGTGCAGTCAAAACCAAGAATATTTTCGTTATCCAATTTCTGGATTTCAACTTTGGGATTGGTGATCGTGAATTTCATTAGTTTCCCCAGTGCACCTGTGAGTTTTGAAAGGGAGTCTACATTGATTACAAAATATGCCTTTTCCTCAGGATCTACAATATAAACATCGTTCTTATCTGCAAAGTATAGCCAGTACATTCCTTTTTTTTTTTGCTGGTTCATATCGTTTGAAACTTCTATGTATTCTTCACGCATCATGCCTTTCTCGGCATACCCTTTGACAATAGTTTTTGATTCTTTATCCTTGATTTTTGTAATAATCTGTGTCTGCCATTCAATACCCGCATTCAAAATCATAGGGTATAGAAGAAACAGCACACAGAAGACCAGCATTAGTCTTTTCATTTTGCCTCCTCTCTATTTTGTAAAGACTGCTGCACTGATGCTGCACTATCAGCATACTTTGCCTTTTGCAAAGACTGACCAGCAGGTAATAGTAATCAAATCAACAGGAAAATCAAGTAGGTAGATTGATTTTCTACAATTTTATCAATTTTTCCTGACACTGCTGGTTGCCAGTCCTTGTTACCACAAAATATGTTCCCGGCGGAACATTCATATTGAAGTTATTTTTCCCATTCCAGACCAATGCGTGATTACCCGCATCTTCCCAATGGTCACGGATGCACTTCACCAGATTTCCTGAGGCATCATAGACCGTAATATTTACCCTGCCAGATTTTTTCAGCAGGTAACTGATGGTTGTCTTGTCGTAAAAAGGATTTGGAGATACAACAGTGATTTTGATGTGCACATTTTCATTTTCTTCTGATCCAACTAATTCCTGTCCTGCTGAGAAAATGAATAATGGAAGGTCGGTCGTTGGTATACCCAGGGCAGTGATTATTGCGGTTCTTTCACTTGATGAAAAGTCAGCAGTAAAATAGCCTTGAAGATTGATTGAGGTTGTTTGCAGAAGTGCGTTCGCACCCGCGAATCCTGCTTCAAGTAGTTGATATCTGCTTGCTGTTGTTGCACAGTAGACAAAATAATTTGGGGCGGTCTGGGGCAACCGTGAGATTGCGCTTCTCAGTTGTGGTCGCCGGTCCCCACTTGTGACAGTTTCAATGCGATGGTCGCGGGTATTCGGTTGCCCTGAAGGCAGTCGGATGTGATACCTTTCTACCGCACTTGAACGTACGATATAGATTCTACCTGTCAAATAATAATTTGCAACGGCTGAAGGTGCAGTAAGCCCTGCCCTGCTATTTGAAGTGGTATGCGGGGTGTTACCATAGGATGCCCAGGCAATCTGGGAGAGTTGGTTCAGCGTCAGTTCTGTATCGGCAAAGAGATTTCCGTATTTGAGGTTTCCAAGGGCATTTTCCAATATTACTGCGCCATCAGTGTTAGGGTCGGGCAAAGTTCCATTTGATGAATGAGCAACACACTGGGATGTGATGCCGCTCACTGAACCCATTAAGCCGTAGACATTTACCATCTGAATGGTGAGTGCCGGATTCCAGGTACTCTGGGCATTGGTTCGCGCACTTTCTTTTGGAATACAGGCAGGCTGATTTGTCGTTGATGTCCAGAATGATATTGCGGCAAGCAATGCATACTGGATTGCAGTACCTGCGTCTTCGGCAATATCACTTGCTATACCGACCTCAAATGCAGCGTTTGCTTCAGATTTGTGATTGCCAGAGGTATGCAGGATAATGTCATGGAGATTAGGATCATACCTGTAAACATTATCAGTGCGGGCAACATAGATGATTCTATTTGCGCCAATAAGTGGCGCACGTGATGCTGCCCAAAGAATATTGGCGAGAATCTGATCAGAAAGACTGCTTGTGTATCCGCTGTGATATGAAAGTCGGCTATTTAGAACAATCTCTGATGAGAATGTGTTTACCTGGGGTGGAGGAAGGTAGCGCGATTCTTTCAACCCACCTGCCAGCGGTTTTTCTATGAGTGCACCAATACCACCAGCGACAAGAATCTTTAAGAACCTTCTTCTTTCCATATGGACCTCCTGAAATGGCTAAGACTATTCTATTTACAATCCAGACCATGTCAATAGGAGGGCGTCAATTCAAAAAAATGCTGCTTTTCAAAAACAGGTCTGGTTACTTGGTCTTTACTTATAAACGAATATCAGGTGCCCATTTCCCAGGAGGCAAGATAACGCCGTTGTTCGGGGGTGAGTTTGTCAATTTTTATGCCCATTGATTTCAATTTTAGACGGGCAATTTCCTGATCAAGGTTCAGTGGCAAGGAGTAAACGAGATTCTCAAGTTTTGGATTATTCAGGATATATTCCACAGCGAGTGCCTGATTGGCAAAAGACATGTCCATGACCATTGCGGGATGGCCTTCAGCAGCAGAGAGATTTACCAGTCTGCCTTCAGCAAGCAGGTAAATTCTGCGACTGTTTCTTAATGTATACTCCTCACAAAAGTTTCTGAGCATTCTCCTTTTGCGTGAAATCTTTTTGAGCCCTTCTTTATCTATCTCCACATCAAAATGCCCGGAATTGCCAATTATTGCACCATCTTTCATCTTGAGTATGTGTTCTTTCCTTATGACATTTATATCCCCGGTTACTGTAATGAAAACATCGCCGATCTTTGAAGCCTCTGACATGGTCATTACCTGATAGCCGTCCATTCTTGCCTCAAGTGCCTTCACTGGATCAACTTCAGTGACAATGACATTTGCACCACAGCCCTTGGCGCGTAATGCCAGACCTCTACCACACCAGCCATAGCCGGCAACGACGAAGTTACAGCCACTGATTAGTATGTTTGTTGCCCTGAGTATACCATCAATTGTTGATTGTCCGGTGCCATAACGATTATCAAACAGGTGTTTGGTTAACGAATCATTGACAGCGATTATGGGAAATTTCAATACTCTGTCCTGCGCCATCTGTTTCAGTCTGATCACACCAGTCGTTGTTTCTTCGGTTCCACCGAGAATCCCTGGTATCTTTTTCTTGTGCACAGTTGAGATCAAATCTGCACCATCATCAATCAAGATTTCAGGTCTGTATTTTATGACGCGGTGCATATTATCATAATACTCTTTACGCGATTCGCCCTTTACTGCGTAGACACTGATTCCCTGCTCAACAAGCGCTGCGGCAACATCATCCTGCGTTGATAGCGGATTCGAGGCAGTAAGATAAACTTTTGCGCCTCCTGCCTTCAAGGTGGTAACAAGATTTGCAGTTTCGGTTGTGACATGCAGACAACAGCCGATGCGTCGATTTTTCAAGGGTTTTTCTCTGATAAATCGTGCACGGATAAGTCTCAATACGGGCATCTTTGTTTCTGCCCATTCAATTCTTTTATGCCCTTCCGCAGATAAACCAATGTTTTTAATGTTGTATTCCATTGTTTGTCCTCTCGTTATTTCTTCACCGACCAAACATCATCATTCAACCAGTTAGATTCCTGTTTCCCTTTTTATTGCTTCTGCCATGTCGCAGATTTCCCAGCTGAATCCTTCTTCTTCCCGTCCGAAATGACCGTAGCACGCTGTTTTCTTATACACCGGGCGTCGCAAATTTAGTTTATCTATGATCCCCTGTGGTGTAAAGTCAAAGAGTTTCTTGAGGGCCCTTAAGATCTTCTCTTCTTCAATCTTAGCAGTACCGAATGTGTCTGCGTTTATCGCAACTGGTTCAGCCACGCCAATAGCATATGCAAGAGAAACCTCAACCCTGTCGCATACGCCTGACGCAACAAGATTTTTTGCAACATAGCGCGCCATGTATGAAGCTGAACGGTCTACTTTTGTCGGATCCTTGCCCGAGAAACAGCCACCACCATGATGGCCAACCCCGCCGTATGTATCAACCATGATCTTTCTTCCGGTAACACCAGTATCGCCTTGAGGTCCTCCAATAACGAATCTACCCGTGGGATTTATCAATAGCTTTGTTCTGTCGTCCATCAACTCCCTGGGAATTATTTCTTGAACAACATGTTTCTTTAGATCTTCATGTAGTTTTTCATTTTTTATATCAGGATGATGCTGTGCTGACAGAATGATTGTATCAACGCGTACCGGTTTTCCATTGCTGTATTCAACAGTGACCTGAGATTTGCCGTCAGGTCTCAGATAGGTCAGGATATTGGTTTTCCGCGCTTCAGTAAGTTTGCGTACGAGTTTGTGAGCAAGCATAATGGGCATGGGCATCAGTTCTTTTGTTTCTCTGGAAGCGTAGCCGAACATGATACCCTGGTCGCCTGCACCGCCGATATTCACACCCATTGCGATATCACCTGATTGTTCCTGGATGGCAGTAACTATTGCGCAAGTGTATGCGTCAATACCCATATCGGTGTCAGTATAGCCGATTTCCACGAGCAGATTTCTTATCAGATCGGGTATCTCAACATAACAATTCGTTGTTACTTCACCGGCTACAAAGAGCAAACCTCTTGTAGTAAGAACTTCACAGGCGACCCTGCCAAAAGGATCTTTTTCAAGTATCGCATCCAGAATCGCATCTGCCGATTGATCACAGATCTTGTCCGGATGGCCTTCAGTAACAGATTCAGAGGTAATAAAATATCGTGCCATTTGCCTCCCTTCAATTTAACTTCGATTTGCCATTAATCAATAATGAATTATAGATATTTTTTGTCAAAAATCAAGCCTCTTAGTTCTGGTCTTTTCGGTTATCCTCCAGAACAGTGGTCTGATTCTTGAAACATTTTCAATTTTGATTATATCGCCTATACTAAAATGGTCAAAGTCGTGATTACTGGAGTTTTGATCACGGTTCAACCTCATGAGCTCCACGATTCCTGTTTTTGAACAAATAAAACATCTCTTACGACCCTTTTCTTTATATAGTCGGCTGATCACAGGATACAGGTCCGCATTTATGAGTGGATATTTGTGTTTGCTGACAACAAGATACGCAAACTTAAGATATTCGATCTTGCGATACAGGCTTTGGTTGATATACTGTAGATAGTCGGGCGGTGTCCATTGTATGCTCTGGTGACACCATTCATGTTTTTTTGGCAGCAGGGGACAGGGATAGTTGGTCAGACATGGCAAAAGGATTCTGGATGAGTCATTTGTGATATTGTCGTGCAGTAACATTAGTCTCCGTGTCGTTTTCTTTAATGCTGGTTCTATTATGAGCAAAATTCCATCCTCGCTGGTCAACGATAGAATATCATTCAATGCATTAGGCGGAATTGTATCTGATTGAAAGATTTCAATGAGGGCATTTGATATGATAACAAAGTCATAGATTTTATTGGTTTTTTTGATAAACGAATTTGCTGATTGGGTTATCAACTGCATCGCCATGTTATGAAATTTTTTGCTGAGATGGTCATACAATCTTCGGCATCGGTCATTAGACCTGTTTGAAATGTCAACGCCAGTCATGGTGAAAGAACAATTTGGTTGTGAGTCGTTCAACGCATAGAACAAACCGAACATGCCCCCACCTTCTCCACAGCCGAGGTCAAGGATAGTCATTTGATTCTTGGAAACCAGATTTTCAAAGAGATTGATTAATCTGTTGGTCACAAAATAGCTCTTCATAAAATTGAGGGGAAAGTTGAGGGTAAAATATGCATCAGCATATTTTGAATCGGTTACAAGAGAACGGGTATAGTTATCAGAAAGCATGACCATCTGTTTTCGTAAATCAGCTATCCTTTTTTCATACGCTGATAGTTCTTTATTCTTATCTAAAATATTCAACTCAAGGCAAATAAACCTTTCTATTTCTTTGGGCAACTTCATCGTCTCAGAGTTTTGATAGAATATGCACAAAACATCAGCAGATAGGTCTCTACGGGCATACGGTATCTTATTAACCCTACATGAGTAAATATGTAGAGTGCAGAAACGCAAATAATATATGCCATCACCAGGAAAATTGGTCTGCGATTCTTGATGGAGAATAGCATTCCCAATAATCCCAAAATCAGCGCAGGAGCATAAGCAACAACGAGTAATGGCCGATATCTTCTCACATCAATTGAAGAGTATTCACTTGCTGGTGCAAACCACCAGTAATAGTAGAGTTTCTTGATCAGCAGACCTATGAATTTCCGGGGATTTTTGCGGATAAACCCCATTGCTTCGGCAAAAAAGTAGCCTGCCCGATCTATCTCGGACAACTTAGAAATACTATCCTGGATAATTGATGGCAAGGTATGGGTCATCAGCATATAGGTTCCATTTTCAATTGATTCAATTTTGTAATAATCTGTTCCTGTCGCATTCAGATTGTTCCCGATCCAAAAGTTAATGCTGAACTGCGTTGTTATGGGCACAATTGTCTTATGTATTCTATAGTTTCTTATGGTCCAGGGGATCAATGTGATGACAGATACGACAATTATCAAACACAGTCCAAAAAAATTGATCTTTCGGAAGACCAAAAACCAGGACAAAAGCACGGGATAAAGAACTAACGCTACAGGGTCGCACAATCCTGCAAAGCCAATAACGATCCCGCAAAAAAGATAATGCAGAAAATTCTTTTCTGCGCTGTCAATCAGCAGATAGATAGTCAGCGCTATCAGAAAGAGAAAGATTGTGGTTGGAACCAATTTTGTTGTATAATAGATCAAAGGAGGGTATATCCCCATAAGCCATGAAGTTATGTTTGCTGTTCTTTCGTCAAAGACAATTCGTGCTGTTTTGAACACGAAATACACCGTAATTGTCGAAATTACTGCTTGTAGTATTTGAATGAGTAAAAAGACCAGCGGATTTGCTCCTGAGCGATAGAATAGTGATAGAAAAAATGGGTAGATTGGTGCATGGCTGGATGTCGGTGCAGGATTTCCTCCCGCAATATATGATTTGCTAAATCCGTTGCCATTGATTATGTTTCTTGCGATTTCACCATATTCATAATCACGCGGTTGATAATAATTGGCAACAAGCAGTACGAATAGCAGTCTAATACCAAAAAAAAGAAGGTATTTTTTCAGGGTTACTTGAGTACGGTTTTTATGAATTTCGCCAGTCTTGACTTGTATCGGGCGGCGGTATTTTTCTTAATGATCTGATCTTGTACTGATTTATCAATCACCGCTTGAACCTGGGGAAACATTTTTAGCGCTGCTTCTTTGGTCTTGAGCTTTTTTATTTTTTTAATTGCCGTCTTCAAATCTTTTCTCTTTTTCAAATTCTCAAAATAACGCCGTCTTGACTTACGAATGTTCTTAAGAACCGTTTTTGATCTTTTTTTCGTTGGCATGAAAGATTATATATAAAAACATTAGAAAGTCAAGTGCTAATTGCGGGTGAGTACATACAGTGTCCAAGCAAACGGCGGACTTGCAGTATTGCTAAGCTCGCTAAAAACAGATCCCGAATCCGAGGCACGAAAATAGAATTTGAAGAAAATGCAGGACCGCTACGCTTGATGAAAATAAAACAAAAAACTAAATAGACTAAAGAAACTAAAGAAACCAGAGAAGTAATCAGTATCCCAGTAGCCAGTAACCCAGTAATGAGTAGTCAGTATCCCAGTAGTCAGTAACCCAGTAAAAGAATATATTCACAAAATAAATTCCAAATACCAAACACCAAATTCCAAACAAATTCCAAAAACCAAATTCAAAACAGAAAAATAAACCCGATAAACGAAAGAAACCAGAGAAACCAAAAAACCAGATACACGGGCTGCGAAAACGAATAACGATAAACGAATTCCAATAAATCTATTCTCAGGAGTAGGGAATTTATTCCCGTCAAAAAATGCGACTAAAGTTGCTACTCCAAACACACAAATTGGGAAATAGAGGGGATTTAATGCTTTTTATTTCAAAATAACACATTTCTCTGTAATTGTCTTTTTATCCGTAATCAATTTTACGAAGTAAACGCCGACAGGCAGGGGTTTTTTAGGTTCTGCCAAATAAAGACCCATACTCTTTTCGCCATCAACCAATACCTCTTCCACCTGACCCAGGACATTGTAAATGACAAGCTTGACCTTTGAATGTCC
>FWPU01001015.1_pt1 | contig 87663 bp, 67 predicted proteins | sample 2228361 | NCBI WGS metagenome assembly FWPU01 (sample SAMEA103939777, study PRJEB20133) | metagenome
CGACCCCGGCCAGATGGAGCAGGTGATTCTGAATCTGGCCGTCAACGCACGCGACGCTATGCCCGGCGGCGGCAAACTGATTCTGGAAACCGCGAACACCGAACTCGACCGCGCCTATGCGCTCATGCATTCGGGAGTCGAGCCCGGGCCACACGTCCTGCTGGCCGTCAGCGACACCGGCTGCGGAATGGACCCAGAAACCGTGGCGCATATCTTCGAACCGTTCTTCACCACAAAAGACAAATCGAAGGGCACCGGCCTGGGCCTTTCCACCGTGTACGGTGTGGTCAAGCAGAGCGGCGGGCACGTGACCGTGTACAGTGAAGTGGGACGCGGCTCGACGTTTAAGATTTATCTGCCGCGGGTGGATGCACCGTGCGAAGCAGCCGGCAAGCAGGAACTGCTGCGCGAGTCTCCCTCCGGCTCGGAAACTCTGCTGCTGGTTGAAGATGAAGACGGCGTCCGCGAGCTGACCGAAGACTTTTTGCGCTGCCAGGGCTATCAGGTTCTTGCCGCACGCAACGGAGCAGAGGCTCTGGAGCTGGCCGGAGCGCACCCGGGGCCGATCCATCTGGTTCTGACCGACGTTATCATGCCCGGCATGAGCGGGCGCGAACTGGCCGACCGGCTGGAAGCCGACCGGCCCGGAATTCGGGTGCTGTTCGCCTCGGGCTACACAGACGCGGCCGTGCTTGAGCAGAACGCGCTGAAACCCGGGGCACGGTTCCTGCAGAAGCCATTTCAGTTGCACGAACTGGCAAAAAAGGTTCGCGAGGCGCTGGAGAATAGTTGACGATTGCGGCGGATTTCGCGGTGTGTGCTGCCCGGCAGCGCTGGTCCGACTGCGCGATGGCCGTCGCCCGGCAGCCGGCGCGGGAACTGAACGGAGTCTATTTTGCCGTGATCAAATTCAGCCGTGCGGCTGCGGCGGTCTGTACCGCAGATGTGGCTGGCAAAGGCTTGCCGTTGGTGTTAGCGGGGAGGCTGCGCATGCGCCCGAGCGAAGTGAGGGTGTCGCCGGCGCCAGGCACGAATCCGACATTCCGAGCACCCAAAGGCGCAAGAAACCGGTAGAATGCCGGGCATTTACTTCCTGGAGGTGTCGGTATGCCGGATGGGCGTGCTTCGCTGAGTGACTTTGGACTGTTGGTTGTGCGGCTGGCGGCCGGGCTCATGCTCGTTGGATTTCACGGCTGGGACAAGCTGGTGGCAGCCATCGGCTACGTATTTCAGGGACAGGAGTGGCGGTTCGTTTCCGGTGTGGCAGGCATGGGATTTCCGCTGCCGGGATTTTTTGCCGTTTGCGCGGCGCTGGCGGAATCTGTAGGAGCAGTACTGCTGGCCGCGGGATGGTTCACGCGCTACGTAGCCGCCTTCGTGGCGGTTAATTTTGTTGTGGCCACCTACCGCCATCTTTCCACGGACATGCGCTTCGAGCTGGCAGCCATGTACCTGGCTGTTGCGCTGCTGTTCGTATTTGGCTCGCCCGGGCGTTTTTCACTGGACGCGCTGATGCGCCGCGGCAGATAGCGAGGGAACAGAACACGCAAATTTTATTTTCATGCTTCCAACCGAAGGGCACGGCAAATGCCACAGGCCTGAGAAAGGGACAGCGATGAAAAGCATCCCCAATTGGACGGCGCGGTTGCTCGGGGCGGCGGCAACGGCGGCTCTGCTGCTTGTGGTCTTGCCGGCGGCGCCGCAGAATGGGCTGCCGCCGGAGACGGTCCAGAAAATCGAAGCCCACGTCACCGACCAGCAGCAGCAGCAAAACATCCCGGGTATCTCGGTGGCAATCGCGGTGGCTGGCGAGCTGCGTTACGCGAAGGGTTTCGGCAAGGCGGACCTGGAAAACGACGTGCCCGTCACGACGGCCACCCGCTTTCGCACCGCCTCAATTGCCAAGCCGATGACGGCCGTCGCGGTAATGCAACTGGCCGAGCAGGGCAGGCTCAACCTCGATGCCGAAATTCAAATGTACTGTCCAGCGTTTCCGAAGAAGCGGTGGCCGGTGACGGTGCGGCAACTGCTCGGCCATCTGGGCGGTGTGCGGCATTATCAGCGGCCGGGCGAAGCGAGCGGCACGGAGCACTTCTTCACCGTCCGGGATTCGCTGCGGCTGTTTGCCGACGACCCGCTGCTGCACGAGCCGGGCACGCGCTACACTTACACGACCTACGGCTACGTCTTGCTGGGCTGTGCCGTCGAAGGCGCTTCCGGAATCAGTTACGAAGAGTACATGCAGAAGAACGTCTGGGGTCCGGCGGGGATGGAACACACGCGCACCGACCATCACTTCCTGCTCATACCGGGCCGTGCGCGCGGCTACTCCAAGGTGGACGCCGGTGATTATAACCGGCTGCCGGGCCACATGAAATCGCAGGTTCGGGTCGGGCAGCTGATGAACGCCTCGCTGCACGATACGAGCATGAAAATTCCCGGCGGCGGGCTGCTTTCGACGGCGTCAGACCTGGTGCGCTTTGGCCTGGCGGTGCTCGAAGGCAGGCTGGTCAAGCCGGAAACGCGCGAGGCCATGTGGACGAGGCAGAAGACGAATGACGGCAACGGCACCAACTACGGCCTGGGCTGGAGCCTCGGAACCACGCAGCAGCGAGGGCTGCCCATTGTGTCGCACAGCGGCGGGCAGGCCGGGACGTCCACGCTGCTGGTCATTGTGCCCGAACAGAAAATCGTGGTTGCGGTGATGACCAATTTGCAAGGCGCCAGCACCGGCCCCATCGTGGGCGGCATTATCGAAACGCTGCTCTCGCAGCCGTAATGTCAGGCTCTTACCTTTTCAAGCTTCCCGCGTCTAAGCGGAGGAATCCGTGTACCGGACGCTGGTTGACGGCGAAGCGCCTCAATACCGAGGCAGCAAGGCACTGCGCCCACCAAGAAATCAATGAGGGGACTGGCGATGGGGACCATCTGGCAAGACTTGCGCTACGGCGCGCGCGTGCTGTTGAAGAACCCGGGATTTCTGCTGGTGGCGGTGCTGACGCTAGGACTGGGCATCGGCGCCAATGCTGCGATATTCAGCATCGCCTATGGCGTGCTGTTCCGGCCGCTGCCGTATGAGGACCCGGACACGCTGGTGCGCGTCTGGCGGCTGCGGCCGGCGGTAAGCGACCGCGGGAGCGCTGTCTCTGCCGAAGATTTCCTGGCCTGGCGCGAGCAGCGGCAGGTGTTCCGCGAGGTCGCTGCTTACACCGCGCGGCAGGTGGACGTCACCTTCGCGCCCGGCGCTGCGGAACCCGAAGAAATCGAAGCGGTAGACGCGAGCGCCAGTTTGTTTTCCACACTCGGGGTTCCGCCGCTGGTCGGTCGTTGGTTCACCGCCGCGGAGGAAAAGCGCGGCAGTGACGCGGTGGCCATGATCAGCTATCAGTTGTGGCAGGGCCGTTTTTCCGGCGCGCAGGACATCCTGAAGCGCAGCATCCTGATTCAGGGCCGGCCGCACGCAATTGTCGGCGTGATGCCTCCGGGCTTCCGTTTTCCGGTGCGGCACGATCTGTGGTTGCCGCGCGAATTCTCTCCTCCGGCTGAAGCCATGGCCGGCGGGCGACGCTTTATTATCGCCAACCTGAACGTGATTGCACGGCTGCGGCCGGGCATCAGCGCACGACAGGCCGATGCCGAGCTCAAGGCCATCACCGAACGGCTCGATGCCGAGCGCGACTTCCGTTTCGAAGGCACGACGGTGGTGATGGGACTGATGGAGTCTGTGGTGGGCAACATCCGCCCGACGCTGCTGATTTTTGTGGGCGCGGTGGGATTCGTCCTGTTGATTGCCTGTGCCAACGTGGCGAACCTGCTGTTGGCGCGCGCCGAGGCCCGCGAGCGCGAGGTGGCCATCCGGGCTTCGCTGGGCGCGGCCAGAGGCCGGCTGCTGGGGCAACTGCTGACCGAAAGCTGCCTGCTCTCCGGCCTGGGCGCGCTGCTCGGAGTTGGTCTAGCCTATGCAGGTGTGAGATTGTTTCTGGCCTATCAGCCGGGGAACATCCCACGCACGGAAGAGATCCAGCTCGATGCGCCCGTGCTGCTGTTCATTGCCGGACTGGTGGCGCTGACCGGCATCCTGTGCGGCCTGGCGCCGGCGCTGCGCCTGGCGCGTGCCGACCTGGCGAATTCGCTGAAGGTCGGCGGGACGAACACAGGCAGCGGCTTCCGCCGCAGCCGCCTGCGGGGCCTGCTGGTGGTGGGCGAGGTGGGGCTGTCGCTGGTGCTGCTGGTTTGCGCCGGGCTGTTGCTGCGCAGTTTCGTCGGACTGGCCATCACCGACCCCGGGTTCGATCCTGAAAAGCTGATTGCGGTGCAGTTGCGCGGCACCGGCCGCGGCGCTGACGCGGCGGCCGCGAATCAGTTGTACCGCGACCTGCTCGAACGCGTGCGGGCGCTCGATGGCGTCGAAGCCGCCGCCTACGCCAGTTCCCTGCCCGCCGACGGCCGCATCATGAAGTTCAGCTTTGTGACCTCCGGCCGCGACCCGGCCCGCCCGGAAGAGCGCACTGACACATTGATTATCGAAGCCAGCGCCGATTATTTCCGCGCCATGGGCATCCCGCTGCGGCAGGGCCGCGCGTTTACCGCGAACGAGGTTGAACAGCGGCTGCCCGTCGTCGTGGTGAACGAAGCCTTCGCGCGCCGCTATTTCCCGGGCCAGAACGCGGTTGGGCAGCAGCTTCGCTTGGGCCCGGATCCGCAGGAGATTATCGGCGTGGCAGGCAACGTCCGCCAGCTCGGGCTGACCGCCGAACCAGAACCGATTCTCTACCAACCGAATGTCGAAGCCGTGCGGGTGATGGGCCAGATGCGCATGGTGCGGCCAATGAATCTGCTCGTGCGCACAAAATCCGACCCTGAGCCAGTGCTGGCTGCGGTGCGCAGCGTGGTGGACTCGCTGGCGCCCGACATCCGCACACAGAGTGTCGGCCTGATGGAGAAATCGATGTGGGAAAGCATTGCCGAACCGCGCTTTCTGTCGTTAATTTTTGCCCTGCTGGCCTCGGTGGCACTGGCCCTGGCCGCTGTCGGGTTGTACGGTGTGCTGGCCTATCTGGTCAGCCGACGGACACAGGAGATCGGCGTGCGCATGGCGTTGGGCGCGCAACCGGCAGACGTGCTGCGGCTCGTGATTCGGCAGGGGTTGGTTCTGGCGGTTGCGGGCATGGGGCTGGGGCTGGCCGCGGCCTGGTACGCCACGCGGCTGCTGACCGGCCTGCTGCACGGCGTCAGCACTACTGACGCGGCCACGTTTGCCGGGGTGACGGCGCTGCTGGCCGGTGTCGCGCTGCTGGCCTGTTACGTCCCCGCACGGCGCGCCACCCGCGTGGATCCCGTCATCGCTCTGCGCTACGAATGATGTTCGCCTAGTGTTGCGTCGCGCGGCGAGTCCCAGCGCCTCAGCGCCTGCTGGTCACGAATAAAGCTGGCCATTCACTCCACATTTTGGTATAATCTGTATTTGCTTGAGTGCTTTGGAGTTGCAGTGCGCAAGCTGCTCGAGACTATGTTGCACCCGCAAGCCCAAAGTCCATCGCGAAATTATAACCTGCTGAATCAAAACAGGTTACGATTCCAACTTATGGGGTGCGGGGATTGAAGGCCTGGCACCTGTTTACCTAAGTCATTGCTTTTCAAAGGAATCCTCCGAAACTGAACTGGCCGGCGGGGCGCTATAAAAAGTCATTTTGGAACATCTTGCGCCTTCTTTTCGGAAAAAGTTTTCCATTACCGGCGGCCCGCCACAGCCGTTTTCGGCAAGTTAATGAAAAGATTAAAGGATCGGTGAACAGCCGGGGTTCTTTGATTGGCCAGACAATTGCTCCGGCACGATCAGGTTCTTTCCATCATATGCGCTCATAGGCCCCCTGTCGAAAGGACAAGTTGGGTTTGCGCTCTCCGGTTCCGGAAGGGAGACGATGAGTACAACGAAGACAAACCTGCCAGCTCACACCGGCGCGGCACCAGTGACGAAGCCCGCGATTGCGTTTGACCCGCGGATGAACACGGCGCCAAAAGACTTTGATGCGAAAAAGGGACTGCCCGCTGGCTTCGTGGAATTTCTCGAGGAGTTGCACCGGGAGTTCACGCCGCGGCAGCGCATGCTGGTGGCGCGTCGCGGGGAAGTCTTGTACGCCGCACACCAGGGCAACCTCCCGGTCCACCTGCCGCCATCGGAGGCCACTACTTCGGCCTGGCGCATCGAGCTGCCCGAATGGTGCCGGGACCAGCGCAATCAGATGACCGGCCCGGCCGATGATGCCGAGCTCGTCGTCAAGATGCTGAATTCCGGCGCGCCGGGGGTGATGCTCGACCTGGAAGACTCCATGGCTAACTTCTGGCCGAACCTGACCGAAGGGATGAAGAACATTTCGGCAGCGCTGCGCGGTGAGCTGAGTTATTTCGACAAAAAGCGCAACAAGACGGTCAGCATCCAGCCGAGCACGACGGTCATCTGGCTGCGGCCGCGCGGCCTGCATTTGCATCAGGCCGGCGTGCTGGAAGGTGAGCTTCTGCCGGCGCCGCTGTTCGACGTGGCGCTGATTGCCTATCAGGCGAAACCGGAAGAGATGAAACATCCGCTGGCGTTTTACATCCCGAAATCCGAGTCGGCTGAGGAAGCCCTGTGGTGGCGCGACCTGTTCCAGGCCATCGCGAAACGGCGCGGCTGGCCGCGGGACTACATCAAGTGCATGGCGCTGGTGGAGTCGCACCCGCTGGCCTACCAGATCGAAGAGTTCGCCTACAACCTGCGCGAACACCTGCTCGGCTTGAACCTGGGCCGCTGGGACTACATGGCCAGCCTGATTCACTTCAACCTGCACGACCCGAAATGGGTGCTGCCCGACCGGAACACGATACCGCATGATGTGGCGTTCTTTCAGCGCGTGCGCGAGCTGCTGCCGGAACTCTGCCACCGCCGCGGCATGCTGGCGATTGGCGGCATGACGGCGCTCTATCCCAGCCGTGAAGACCCTGTGCTGAACGCCCGCGCGCTGGCGGTGCTGGAAAAAGACAAAAAGAACGAGGCGAATTCGCGGTTTGACGGCGCCTGGACCGGTCACCCCGACCAGAACGAAATCGCCGTAAAGCAGTTCCCGTATCCGAACCAGTTAACGAACTTGCGCCCAGAATTCGAGCGGTATCCGGATTTGCGCCCGGTGCCCGAGGGCGCGGGCGAGCGTTCGCTGGCAGGAACGCGGGCGGCGATTCGCACCGTCATCCGCTATCGCTTCGGGGTGCTGAGCGGTAAAGGCGCCAGCCTGCTCGACGGCTACATGGAAGACCTGGCCACCGACCGCATCTACCGGCTGATGATTGCCCAGCGCATCAAGCACCGCGACGCAGTTGAACTCCTGGACGAAAACGGCAAACCGGCCAGGCACACGCCGGAGCTGGTGGCGAAACTGTTCGCCGAGGAGCTCGACCGCATCCTGCGCGAGCTGCCCGGGGATGCGCCGGAAGATGTCCGCGCGCGTTATCGCGAAGCGCGGCGGCGAAGCGAACAGATGGTTGTTCGAGGAGAATTCACGCCTGTCTAGGCGGCGGAGGAATTTTCCTGTGCCACAAACACAACTTGAAAGCTTCCGGCTCTCAGGAAGGAGAGTGACGCGAATGAGTCTTTTCAACTCGCCGGATTTGATGGGACGAGACTGGAAGAAGAATCCCCGCTGGAATGGCATCACCCGGCCGTACACGCCGGAGGATGTGGCGCGGCTGCGCGGCACGGTGCGCATCGAGCACACCCTGGCGCGGCTGGGCGCCGAACGGCTGTGGAACCTGATGCACTCGGAGCCCTACGTTCCGGCGCTCGGCGCCCTGAGCGGCAACCAGGCCGTACAGATGGTGCAGGCCGGGCTGAAAGCCATTTACGTGAGCGGCTGGCAGGTGGCCGCCGACGCCAACCAGGCCGGGGAGATGTATCCCGACCAGAGCCTGTATCCGGTTGACAGCGTGCCCAAGCTGGTCAAGCGCATCAACAGCGCACTGCAGCGCAGCGACCAGATCGACCACGCCGAAGGCCGCGATGGTATCTACTGGTACGCTCCGCTGGTGGCCGACGCCGAAGCCGGCTTTGGCGGCAACCTGAACGCTTTCGAACTGATGAAAGCCATGATCGAAGCGGGCGCCGCCGGCGTCCACTTTGAAGACCAGCTCTCTTCCGCCAAGAAGTGCGGCCACATGGGCGGCAAGGTGGTGGTGCCGGCACGGGAGTTCATTGAAAAGCTGGTGGCCGCGCGACTGGCCGCGGACGTGCTGGACGTGCCCGCGATTCTGATCGCGCGGACCGATGCCAACTCCGCCAAACTGATCACCTGCGACGTGGACGAGCGCGACCGGCCGTTCATCGGCAAGCACCGCACCGTCGAGGGCTTCTACGAGTTTCATGGCGGGCTGGACGCAGCGATTGCGCGCGGGCTGGCTTATGCCCCCTACGCCGACCTGCTGTGGTGCGAGACGTCGAAGCCCGACCTGGAGGAGGCCCGGCGCTTCGCCGAAGCCGTCCACGCAAAATTTCCGGGCAAACTGCTGGCTTACAACTGCTCGCCGTCGTTCAACTGGAAGAAGCATCTCGATGACGCGACCATCGCCGAGTTTCAGCAGGAACTGGGCAAGATGGGCTACAAGTTCCAGTTTGTCACGCTGGCCGGCTTCCACGCGCTCAATCTGAGCATGTTCGAGCTGGCGCGCGGCTACGCTCAGGCCGGCATGGCCGAATACTCAAAGCTGCAGGAGCGCGAATTCCAGATGGGCAGCGAAGCCGGCTACCGCGCCATCACGCACCAGGCGTTCGTCGGCACCGGCTATTTCGACCAGGTGGCGCAAGTCGTGGGTCAGGGACGTTCGTCCACGACGGCGCTGGCCGGCTCGACTGAAGAAGAGCAGTTCAGCAAGCCCAACGGGAAGGGCGGTACGACCAAGGCCCAGCGCGCCGCTGCTCGTGCGGGTGGTTCCGTCGCCGGGGCCGGCGCGAGTACGCAGCCGTAGCGCAGGGCGACCTCGCGTCGCTGTTCTGGCACAGGGACAGCGCCATCCCGCAGAGCGGGATGGCGCTTTTGTTTTCCGGGTGCGCAAGCCTAGCTCGACAAGAGGAGCCGTTGGGCTTCGTAGCAGCACAGCATCAAGCGGCGGCCGGGAAGAAAACGGAGGATACCCGGGTCAGGAAGCTGGTGAAGCGGATGAGGCGGCAGCCGGGCCGGCGGCCACTGCGTGGCACGACTGGAACAGAATCGTCTGGCTGGACAGGAACCAGAGTTTTACCAGGATGCGCACCACCAGATAAGCCTGGCCGACAGCGAAAGCAATCAGCACCGCCACCCAGTCGGACTGCCCTGCCCCGGGCGCGAAGACTCCGTAGATGAGCATCACCGCCGCCGCCATGGCCACCAATAGAGCATAAAGTCCGAACGATTTGCCCGGGTGCTGGAACACGAAACCCAGCCCGCGGACAAACGCCAGCACGGAGCTGCGCCGCTTTTCCACCACCACCGCGATTTTCGCATAGTCGAGGGCCATGCTGGCAACGAACAGCAGCAGGCCGGTAAGCAGATAGACCAGCGCGGTCCAGAAAATCACCGTGCGCTCGGCGGTCACGTCGCGTGTGGCGGTTTCCACGAAGTCGTGCAGCGGACTGGCAATGAAGCGGAAAATCACCAGATAGAGCAGCGCGGAGATAATCAGCAGGCGGAACATGCGCCAGAAAAATTCTCCGCCGTGGCCGAACAGGCGCGCGCGGGAATGCGGTTCGGCGGGATGCGCGAAGCGGTCCAGGATGCCGCCCACGAGGAAGGCCCAGAAAACCAGGAACAGACCGCCGGCGGCCAGGAGGGTGCGCTCCGAGGTGAGCAACTCGCCGTCGAGCAGCCGCTCGAGGTTTTCCACCAAAGCCATGTGGCCGATGACGACGGGACCGAACGTCGCAGCAAGGCCCGACGCCTGCTCTTCGTATTCCCCGTACCAGTCGAGGTCGAAACCTTCGCGGAGGTTCTGCTCCACCAGGCTGCCGCCCACGTGTGTGGCGATGCGACCGCGAACGATGGTCGCCAGCGGCAGCGCCACCGCCAAGCTGGCCAGATAGACCCAGACAATCAGCGCCGGTGATTTCAGCACACGGCCCAGGCCGTGCAGGAACGAGTGTGTGACGCGCATCGGCGGCTCCTCTTCAAACCAGGAAAGAAAGCGTGTGCAGGAAATCCTGGAACCAGACCATCCACTTCGAGGCCCACTTGGTGGCTGCGAATTGCGGGCGCGGCTGCAGCCGCCGAGTGTTGTTCGTATAGCTGACGTCGAGCACGATTTTGTGCTCCGGGTCCACCGCGGCGTATTCGAGCCTAGCCGGGCGGGTGAAGGCGTAGAGCTTCCATAGCTCGCGCCCGTCCCAGGCTTGGCGCACCTGCTCACCGTCTTCGAAGACGAACAGGACTTCTACCGGGAGGATGCCGTCCTGCAGGCGGCGGATGACGACGCGTGTTTCGTACAGCCCGGCCGCCTCGTTTGCCGCTTCTTCAGCGACAACCAGATCGCCATCGCGCGCGAGGTAACCCAGGGTGCGCACCGGCTTGCTTTCTACGGACTCGACGGCAAAGTCGAACATGGCCGCTCTGTAGAAGACCTGATCAAAAAACCAGGCGAGGTCCTGGCCGGCGACTTCGCTGGCAGTGCTGAAGAAATCTTCCGGCGCGGGATGGCGGAAGCGGTAGCGGTGGAAGAAGGTGGACATGATTTTCTGGAGCGTCTCCCAGCCAAGCATGCGCTCGAGCGTGGTCAGCCACAGCGCCGTCTTGGAGTAGGTAATAGCGCTGGCGGTTTCCGGATGATAGAGGAACGTGGGCGTGGCGGGGACGTCGCGGCGGGCGGCCGCGCGGTAACGGTCGAGCCCGATGCCGTGGATGCGGCTGCGGCGGACGTCGCGCAACCACACCGGCACAAACTCGCGGAAGAAACGCTTCACGAAGAACCACTGGCCGTAGGCCACCTCTGCGACGCGCTCTTCGGAAAAGGTGTTCAGTCCTTCGTCAATCCAGGCGTGCTCGAATTCGTTGTTGCCCACCAGGCCGTACCAGAACTGGTGGCCGGCTTCGTGGATGGTGACGCCTTCGGGCTGGCCGCCGCCAAACGGTGCCCAGAATCGCGTGCCGCAGGTGAACAGCGTGGGATACTCCATCCCGCCGGAACCGCTGCCATAGGCGGGGTCAATGACGGTGATTTGTCCGTAGGGATATTCGCCGAACCAGAGGCCGTAGTGCTGCAGCGCAGCTTCGACGGCGCGGAAGTGGCGCTCGACCTGGGATTCATGCTCCGGTTGATAGAGCAGACGGATGTCGACGGCTCGCAGGCCGTTGTGCTCGAAGCGGCGGCGGGCTTCGCGGTAATCCGGGCTGGTGGTCCAGGCGAAGTCGTGGACGTCGGCCTGCTCGTAGCGGTGCGTGGCGGTGCCGTCAGAATTTTCCGTGACGCCCAGCTCCAGGCCAGTGGCGCCGACTTTCCAGCCCTGCGGAACGGTAATCTGCACGTCGTACACACCGTAGTCGGAATAAAATTCTGTCGCGGCGTGAAACTGGTGATTGTTCCAGCTCCCGTCCGGCTCGAAGACGCCGAGCTTCGGGAACCAGTGCGCGATGAAAAAGTAGTTGCCGCGGAAGCCGGTGCGGGCAAAGGTGCGCGGGATTTTCGAATTCCAGGTGAGTGCGACGCGGATGGTTTCACCGGGGCCGACCGGCCGCGGTAGCGGCACCGCCAACACGGTACGGTCCTGGGAGTTGCCATCGTCGGGCGATTCGTAGCGCGCCAGGCGCGTCAGGTCGGCCTCGCCGAACGGTCCGCCCGGCAGCACGCGGATGGAATTCACATCGATGTACGCCCAGTCTTCCGGACGGCGGTTCTTCAGGGGCCCGCCGCGGGGCTCACTGCGCAGAGTGTTTTCGCGCAGCCAGGTGCTTTGCGAATTGCGCCACGCGTTCCAGTACAGGTGAAACCACAGCTCGCTGGTGGAAAAGCGAGTCGTGTTGCGCCACTCGAGGACTTCTTTTCCTTCCAGCGTTTTCGCCCGCGGGTCGAGCCGCACTTCAATGGTGTAGTTGACGTTGCGCGCGCTGAGCGCCTGGGATTCCTGCGCCGCCGTCGGACCGGCGGCGGTGAAAAATCCCAGTGCGAAGAACGTCGCTGCAAAGGCACAACCGACTCGTCGAACGAACATGACCACCTCCGGCAGCGCCCGCTGCCACACTGGCGCGACCATTATAGTCGCCGCTCCGCAGCCGACAAGTGGAACGGCGCTGTGGGCCAACAGGGGCCGCCGAAGCAGCGCAAAAAAATGCAAAATCCGGAAACCAGCCTGCTCAAGAGACTCGCAAGGCAGCTGGCCGCAGCAGAGCTCCATGCCGGAAAAGGACCATGGCGGGTGCCGCACGCGGTCGTGCTGGGATTCGTCAAAAATTTGCTTGACCCCAATCCACCGCGTGAATAACATCTCGCCCGGCTTCCCTTGACCAAAGGGCGAACCCTGCAATCGGTGAAACGGTGCCGCTTGCAGTTCCCAGCGGCGCGATTGCACCTGATGTCGCCCAGGTGTTAATCCGAACCTGAGATACTGAGCATTCGGCCCGACCGGGCGGGAACAGTTCCCTCGCAATTGCGCGCCGCGAACAGCAGCGCATCAACCGGCAACCCAGCCCCGGTGGCAGCGCCCGCATCAGTTTCCGTCACTCCGGGGATTGTGTGAAGGAGGCTTCCGTGTCCAGCCGCAAGCGTGAGTTTGATTCTGTCAGGACCCTGGTTGTTCTGGCACTGGCGTGGCTTAGCGGCGCAGCGCCCGCCCTTGCCCAGCATCATGAACTGGTGTTGCACCAAAACCTGGCGCAACTGATGGCCGAAGCGCACGTGGTGTTCCACGGGCGGGTGACCGAAGTGCGCACCGAGAAGCATCCGCAGTTCACCGCGCTGGACACGCTGGTGGTAACCCTGGAGGTGAAGGAGGTTTTCTACGGCAAGGCCGGGGCGACCTACACCTTCCGCCAGTATCTTTCGGCGCAGCAGGACGTCATCTCCAAGCTGGGCTATCAGGCCGGGCAGGAATACGTCCTCATGTTGATCAAGCCGAGCCAGTACGGGCTGTCGAGTCCGGCGGGGCTGGAGCAGGGTCGCTTCCGCGTGCATCGCGATGCGCAGGGCAACGTGCAACTGGTGAACGGCTTCGGCAACGCAGGGCTGTTTTACCGCATGGAAAAGCATGTCCCGGAGGGGTTCGCCGCGCAACTCGATCCTGCTGTCGCACGGCTGCTGACGGAGCCGCACAAAGGGCCCATATCAATCGCAAAATTCCGCGAACTCATCCGCGGCCTGGCGGCCGCGCGGCAGCGCTAGGCGGGGGAGGCGAACCATGCGCGGACACGAATCGCAAACGTGGAAGCTGGTGGCGGCGCTGGCGCTGGCCACGGCGGTGGCGCTCTCTGTGCCGGGCACAGGTATGTTCGCCCACGAACCGACGAGCGTCGCCGGCGGCGTCGGCGGGATCGGGGTCACCGAAGGGAGAGTTATGACCTGGGATCTGGCGACGCTGGGCGGCTCGGTGCCGTACACGACCGACGGCGGGGCGCTCGGCACCCTGGACAATGCCGCCGCGAACGCACTGGTAACCGAGGCCTTTGGCGTCTGGGAAGCAGTGCCCACGTCTTCGATTGCGGCGACGCGCACCGGTGCGATTAACTCGAGCGGGACTGTACTGGTGACCGACGGAGACGTCAGCTCACTTGCGGAGTTCGATGCGGTCACCGGTGCGCTGCTGTCGGGCTGCCCTGAGAATCCGGTCATCTACGACGCCGACGGCAGCCTCTTCGACGCTCTGGGACGGCCGCGCTCGAACGTGGGTTTTGCCGGCGCGTTCACCAGTACGACCAGCGACTTCTTCTTCTGCGGCCGCGCGGTGCTGAACGGCCGCGTGATTAATGGTATTGAGGATCAAGACGACCCGGAACTGCCCACCGGTGAAGTCAAGGGGGTCATGATTCACGAGTTCGGCCACTTCTTCGGAGGCGGCCACGCGCAGGTAAACCTGAACTGCCTGACGGATTTCGGCGCCCCGGGGAATACCTGCACCCCCGGTTCGGCGGACCTGCTGGGCCTGCCCACGATGTTCCCCATCTCGATTGGCGGCCTGGACGAATCGGCTGGGCCCCCGGCGGTCCACTTCACCGAAACACTCTCCGAGGACGACATGGCGGGCATTTCCCGTCTGTACCCGAAAGAACCGGAATTCAGCGCCACCTATGGGGAGATCGAAGGCACCATCTTTTTCTCCGACGGCGTACAACATTTGCAGGACGCCGTGGTCATCGCGCGGAAGACGGATTCACCGCGCAGCCGCGCGATTCAGATTACTTCCGGCTTCCTGTTCAAGGGAAATTTCGGCAATCCGGAATTGGATCCTCCCTTCGACGGCCCCAGTCCATTTGGCACCGACGATCCCGCCATGCGCGGGTTCTACAGCCTCGCGGTACCTGCCGGCGACTGGACGGTGGAAATCGAATCCATCCACCCGATTTTCCTGGGCGGGTCGAGCGTCGGGGTGATCACGCAAAATCCGCTGTCTGGCGGTTTCGACGCCATTCCCTTGCCGGGCCCGGCCGAGTTCTTCAACGTTGGAGAATCCGCCACCGATGACCCGGGGACATCTAGTCCGGTGACCGTCGTCGCGGGCGGCACGGTAATGGGTGTGGACATCATTGTGAACGACCTTCTGCCGGTGTTTGACGGCAATGAGACGGCCGGGAGCCGGAATGATTCCGTGGCTACGGCAACACCCATCGGCAACGGCACGACAACCGGCTCGATCAGCCCCTTTGCCAGCGCCGACCGGGACTTCTACAAGGTCAACGTCACCGGCGGAACCACCGCCACGTTTGAAATCAAGGCGCGCCGGCGAGTGCCGCCGGGATTCGTGGACTCGGTATTGGAAATTGTGGACGGCTCAAATGCGCGTGTCAGTTTCTGCGATACCAACGACGACCAAGTCTTCACCGACCCCTGTCTGAATGACGACCACATAGACTCCGTCACTACCCTGCTCACACGCGACTCACGGCTCCTGTTCAAGCCGGCTGCGACGGGCGATTTCTTTGTGCACGTCTCCGACAAACGCAGCGACTCGCGCCCGGACTTTGTCTATGACCTTGAGGTCAGCGGCGTGAACGAGCCGGTGGTTGCTTCGGCCGACCTTGCGGTCACGAAGACAGAGAACGTTGATCCGGTCACGGTGGGCAATTCGGTCACTTACACGATCACCGTGACGAATAACGGCCCCGACGGGGCCAATAACGTCACCTTGACGGACACCTTCACCGGGGCCGGGGTGACGATTACTTCGGTTGTCCCCAGCCAGGGCAGCTGCGACAACCCGCCGGGCAATCCCTTCAATTGCGACCTGGGGGCAATTGCCAGCGGCGCGAATGCGACGGTCACGGTCGCGGTGACGGCCAACGTGGAAGGCACCATCACCAACACCGTCTCTGCGGACGCCGATGAAAACGACCCCGACGCCGCAAACAACACCAACATCGTCCAAACCACGCAGGTCGTCGCGGTGGGCGCCTGTACGATCAACTTTGACGGCGGGCCCAGCGGCAGCGGCACCGAATGGAATGTTGCGGAGAACTGGGATGCGGACCGGCTGCCCGCTGCTGGCGATGTGGCCTGCATCGGCGGCAGCTTTGCAGTAACGCTCTCCTCCGGCAACCACGAGGTGGAGACGTTGCTGGTCACGAGCACCGCAGTGTTCACCCAGTCCGGCGGAGTGCTGACCATCAATTCGGTCGGGTCCAGTTCTATCGGCAGCGGCGGCTTTGTCCAGTCTGGCGGCACGGTCACCGGCCCGGGCACCTTGAACATCAACGGGCTGTGGACCTGGACCGGCGGAACGCAGTCGGGCAATGGCGTAACGAACGCCAATGGGGGTATCAGCCTGAGCGGCGCCGCCAGCAAAACTCTTAGCGGACGCACCTTGAATCACGCCGCTGGGCAGACCACCACCCATACCGATGCAGGGAACCTGCTCCTCGGTGACGGCGCGGTGTTCAACAACAACGGCAGCTACGACCTGCAAAGCGATGCCAGCATAGACAACACCGGGTTGGCCCCGCGGACATTCAACAACAATGGCATCTTCACCAAGTCGGGCGGGGCGGGCAGCTCCAGCATCAACCCGTCTTTCACGAACACCGGCGAGGTAAACGCCAACAGCGGCACGCTGGGATTGAACAATTACACTCAAACAGCCGGTACCACACGGCTGAACGGCGGCAGCATCAGCTCCGCGACCACCATTCAACTGCAAGGCGGGCTGCTGGAAGGCGCCAACAACAGCAGCATCACCGGCGATATCAATCAGACCGGCGGCACCATCAATCCCGGACTCTCCGCGGGGATCCTGAACCTGGTCGGCGGCTTCACCCAGGATGTCAACGGGACCCTGGTGTTTGAAATCGGCGGCCTGAATCCCGGCACCGGGCACGACCAGATCAACGCGAGCGGCTCGGCAGTCACCAACGGCACGATCAACGTCGTCCTCATTAATGGCTTCGTTCCGAGCGCAGGTGACACCTTTACCCTGGCCAGCGCAGCCGGTGGCGGTTCGGGAAATCCGACCGTGAACCTGCCAGCCCTGCCCGCGGGTCTGAGCTGGGAAGAAGTGGCAGATCCCAACGCGCTGATCATCCGGGTCGTCGCCACGCAGGCGGACTTGGCGGTGACGAAGACGGATGACGCTGACCCGGTGACGGTAGGCAATTCTGTTACGTACACCGTCACCATCACCAACAACGGCCCGGCTGACGCGGACAGCGTCTCGCTGGTTGACACGTTCAGCGGTGCCGCAGTAACGATCAGTTCCATCACCCCCAGCCAGGGCACCTGTGACCCGCCGGGCAATCCCTTCAACTGCAACCTGGGGCCGATTGCCAGCGGGAACAGCGCCACCGTGACCATTACCGTCACGGCGGATCAGGCCGGTACGATTACCAACACCGTTTCCGTCACCGGCGACAAAGACGACCCAGATACCGCGAACAATCAGACCGCCGCAACCACCACCGTTAACGCCCCGGCCGGCGCCGACATCGAAGTGACGAAGACCGAGGACGTGGACCCGGTCACGGTGGGCAATTCGGTCACTTACACGATCACCGTGACGAATAACGGCCCCGACGCGGCCAATAACGTGACGTTCACCGACACGTTTTCGGGTGCAGGCGTCTCCATCACCAGTGTGGGCACGACGCAGGGCACTTGCGATGCACCGGGCAACCCGTTCAATTGCAGCCTGGGCACCATTGCCAGCGGGGCGAGCGTCACCATCACCATTACGGTGACGGCCAACCAGGCTGGCACGATTACCAATACCGCCAGCGCCACGGCCAATGAGACGGACCCGAATACCGAGAACAACACGGCGGTCGAAACTACCACCGTCAACGCGCCGCAGGCCGATCTGGGGGTCGCTAAGGCCGATTCGGTGGATCCGGTCATCGTCGGGGCGACGTTAACTTACACTGTCACCGTCACCAACAATGGCCCGGATGCGGCGACCAACGTCACGGTGAGCGATACCCTGCCGGCCGGTACGACGTTTGTGAGCGCCTCGGCGGGCTGTGTACATAACGCGGGTGTGGTGACCTGCAACTTGGGAGACCTGGCTTCCGGTGCCAACACAGTGGTGACAATTGAGGTCACGGCGCCATTGACCGAAGGCGTGATCAGCAACACCGCTTCCGTGACCAGCATCGTGCCCGATCCCAACCTGGCCAACAATACGGCCACGGAAGACACCACGGTCACCCCCGCCGCTGATCTCGAAATCACTAAGACTGACGATCCCGACCCGGTCGCGGCCGAAGGCACGCTGGCCTACACGGTGACGGTGACCAACAACGGCCCGTCCGACGCCAGCGGCGTCACGGTGACCGATACCCTGCCGGGCGGCACGACGTTTGTGAGCGCCTCGGCGGGCTGCGTGCATAACGCGGGTGTGGTGAGCTGCAACATCGGCAACCTGGCCAACGGTGCGGGTGCGCAAGTCACGATTACGGTGACTGCGCCAGCCGAAGGTGGCACCATCACGAACTCGGCCACGGTCACCGGCGACCAGGGCGACCCTAATACGGCCAACAATACCGACACGGAAGACACCACGGTCAATCCGCCGCAGGCCGACCTGACGGTGAGCAAGGGAGATTCCCCCGACCCGGTGGCCGCCGGAGCGACGCTAACCTACACGGTCACGGTGACCAACAACGGGCCGAATAACGCCACGAACGTCGTGGTCACCGACACGCTGCCAGCCGGGACAACGTTTGTGAGCGCGGCGCCAGCCCTGGCCTGCACGCACAGCCAAGGCACCGTCACCTGCAATATTGGAGACTTAGCCAACGGCGCCACGGTGCCCATCACCATCACCGTTACGGCGCCGACCGAAGGCGGCAGCATCACCAACTCGGCCAGCGCAAGCTCCGACGTCGCCGACCCGAATCCTGATAACAACTCAGCAAGCGAAGAGACCACCGTGAACGCGCAGGCGGACCTTGAGGTGGATAAGTCTGATTCCCCGGACCCGGTGGCGGCTGGCTCGTCGCTAACTTACACGGTGACGGTGCGCAACAACGGGCCTTCGACAGCCACCGGTGTCACGTTGACCGATACGCTGCCGGCGGGGACGACGTTTGTCAGCTCGACGCCGGACGCCCCGACCTGCACCGGGGCAGGAGGGCAGGTGACCTGTAACCTCGGCAACCTCGCGCCAGGTGCAAGTACCGTAGTCAACCTCACGGTGAGCGCGCCGGCGACTCCGGGCACGATTACCAACACGGCTTCGGTCACCGCCACTGAGCCCGACCCGAACGCGGGAAATAACAGCAACTCGGAAGACACCGATGTCACCGCGGCCGCTGACCTGGCCATCACCAAGTCCGATTCGCCGGACCCGGTAGATGCGCTGGGCACGCTGACCTACACGGTGACGGTGACCAACAACGGCCCGTCCGACGCCAGCGGCGTCACGGTGAGCGATACCCTGCCGGGCGGCACGACGTTTGTGAGCGCCTCGGCGGGCTGCGTGCATAACGCGGGTGTGGTGAGCTGCAACATCGGCAACCTGGCCAACGGTGCGGGTGCGCAAGTCACGATTACGGTGACTGCGCCAGCCGAAGGTGGCACCATCACGAACTCGGCCACGGTCACCGGCGACCAGGGCGACCCGAATGCTGAGAACAACACGTCTGAGGCAGGGACCGAAGTGATAGCGAAGGCGGACCTCGAAGTGGGCAAGACGGATGCGCCTGACCCGGTCGGCGCAGGTGAACCACTCACCTACACCGTGACGGTGACCAACAATGGGCCGTCCACGGCGACCGGCGTCACGGTGACCGACACGCGGCCGGGCGGCACGACGTTTGTCTCGGCCGTGCCCAGTCAGGGCAACTGCAACGAAGCCGGCGGTGTGGTCACCTGCAACCTCGGCAGCCTGGCCAGCGGAGCGAGCGCCACAGTTGTTATCAGTTTGAATGCCCCGCCTGACGGCGGCCTGATCACGAACAACGTCACGGTGGACGGCAACGAAGACGATCCGGTGCCGGTGAATAACTCGGATGCGGAAAATACGACTGTCGAGCCGCGCGCGGATCTGCAAATCACCAAGGCGGACTCGGCCGACCCGGTGACCATCAATGCCAGCCTGACCTACACGCTGACGGTGCGCAATAACGGGCCGTCGGCAGCTACGGGTGTGAATGTGGTTGACACCCTGCCGGCCACGGTGACCTTTGACTCCGTGAGCACAACGAAGGGGAATTGCAACCCCGTCATCGGCGGCATCCTCTGCGCGCTGGGCAGCCTGGCTAAAAACGAAACGGTGACGATTACCATTCAAGTGACCACGCCTGGTTCCGAACAGACCGTGGTCAACAACGCGACGGTCAGCGGCAACGAAACCGACCCGGTGGCGGGTAACGACTCTGCTGCGGAAGCCACCGACGTGGTGGAGATTGCATTCGTCGCCGCACTGAACACGGCGGAGACGTTTGCCACGGCCACCATCGGCGGCAGCAACCCGCTGCCGCGCGGCGTGACCGTAACGGCCACAGTGATCGGCAGCGGCATACCGGCCAACGCCGCCTGGCAGGCCTCGACCGACGTGCCCTGGGCCGTAGTGCAGAACACGAACGGTAACACGCCCGGCACCATCCGCATTGCGATTGATATCGCCGGGCTGGCGGTGGGCACGCACATGGGCACGCTGACGGTCTTCTCGCCGGTTGGGCTGTTCTTCCCGGTGCAGGCCAAGATCACACTCGTCCTCAATCCGGCGCCGCCCGGCAACGTGGACACCTCGCAGACCAGCACCGCCAGCCGCGTAGACGGGCTCGACCTGATTAAGCTGGGGTTGGCGTTCGGCTCACGGCCGGGCGACCCCAACTTCAACCCGGCAGCGAACCTGGCCGACAGCGATACCAACGGCAACGGAGTGATTGATCCCGACGAGATCATCATTGATGGTTCCGATCTCGCCATCCTGGCGGCGAACTTCGGGAATACGAGTTAGAGGGGGAGTCCGGTCATGCGACGACTTCTGTTGATTTTTGCGCTGTGCCTGCTGGTGCCGGCCTGCACCAGCTTTCAGCTCACCACGGTTCAGTTCCAGCCCATCGCGGCGCCCGGCGGACAGGCGTTCCTGCTCGCCGGCCCAGGCGGAGGCCAGCAGAATTCACTGGCCCTGGAGCTGAACGCCCAGGGGATCGCCGCGCCCGTTTACGGCATCGCCGCCGATCTGGACTTCGATCCTAACGTGCTGCGCTTTGACGGCTTCGACCGCGGCGTGTTTTTCGAAAGCGGCGGCGAAGTCAGCTACCAGGTCAAGACCGCTCCGGGCAACCTGGGCAAGCTGATTATCGGCGTCAGCCTGCTGGGCGTTCGGCCGGGCGTGACCGGCAGCGGGCTGGTGTTGCGGCTGCGCTTCACGATTCTGGAAGGCACGGGCAGCTCGGTGCTTACGTTCACCAATGCTTTCGCCGTGGCGGCCAACGGCCAGCCCATCCCCACCGTGGCCTTCGCCGGCGGGCAAGTGAGCACCAGCGCGCAGTAGCGTCGCAAGTTGGAAAGCAGGAAAATAATAAAGATGGGGGCGGCGATGCGCGCAATGGTTCTAGCTCTTGGTTTGGCCGCAGGATGGGCTATGCACCACGCGCCACAGTCCGCGCCTGCCGCCGGGGCTCCTTGCCTTGTGGAGTTCGAGCCGGCGCGGATTGACGCACACGTCGGCGAGACATTCGAACTCTACGTCATTGTGCGCGACGCGAAGAACCTGTTCTCAGCGCCGTTCCACCTGCCGTTTAACCGCGAGCTGCTCGATGCCGAAGAAGTCGGCGAAGGCGATTTCCTGGGTGCGGACGGCAAGCAGACCGTATTCCTGAAAAGCATTCAGGCCGACCGCGGCCGAATAATTGTCGGCCTGGCGCGGCTGGGGAAGGTCGGCGGGCGCAGCGGCTCGGGACGGCTGGTGCGGGTGAAGCTGCGGGCGAAAAAGCCCGGCACGGCGACGCTCACCCTGGAACGGCTCGACTTCCGCGACCCCGACTTGAAACCCATCGCCGTGCAATCCTCGCCGGCCATCATCGCCATCGAGTAGAAATCTGTTTTCCAGCGCGCTTGCGAAACGGAGAATTAATAGGCCACTTTGTCGGGCTTCTGCACCCACAACCGAAACGCTTCCAGCGCCTGCGCGCGCTCCATCTGCCGCAGGGGAATACGCCGCTCGCCGGGCGGGAGTCGCAATTCCCGCAGGATGTCGGCGTCGTCGAAGCCCGAGCGCGCGGCGTCTTCGGCTGTGGCCGCATAAAAGACGCGTGCCGGACGCGCCCAGTAAATCGCGCCCAGGCACATCGGGCAAGGCTCGCAGGAAGTGTAGATGTCGCAGCCGGTCAATTGAAAGTGACCGAGCACGCGGCAGGCTTCGCGGATGGCGATGATTTCCGCGTGCGCGGTGGGGTCGTTTGCGGAAGTCACGCGGTTAGTCCCTTCGGCGATAATCTGTCCGTCTTTCACTACCACGCAGCCGAACGGCCCGCCCTGCCCTTTGCGGACGTTGTCCATGGAAAGTGCAATCGCGCGCGCCATGAAGCGGCTGTTGACGTTTTCAATCATCGCTTTGCCACGGGCGGTGAGACGTTGCGCATCCGGCCAACGCCGCCCATTGTACCGCAGCCACAATCCACCACGGGCGGGCTCAGCTGCCGATTTTTCATTGAGTGAAAGCGCGCGGCGTTGCACCCGGAGGCCGGGCATCTGGGGAGCACGGATTGCTTCTGCCTTAATACGAATTGAAGGCCGCATCCGACAAGGTCCAACTTTTTCTGAAAAATCCTGGGCTGGCGCGTCCCTTCGCGGATGCACCGTTCGCCGGACGGTCGTCACATCGTCTGCGACACCTCGCCAGGCGACACTTCCCCCAGCGGGATATCCTCCTGCTCGCCGTTGCCGGCAGCCGCGATGCTGTCCACCTCAATCACCCGGCCATGAACTACACCCCGCTGTGAACCCCGGACGACTCGTATGCCCTGCGTGGCAGCCACCGCGGTGGCGGTGTCACCGTGGCTGCGCGTGCAAACAGCGAAGTGAAATAGAACTGCACGAGGTCGCCTTCGGCGGTGCGGGTGGCCCGGGCGCCGGCGCTGAAGTCCGTCGTGCGGGCGGCGCTGCACGCAGCGCTCAGCCCGGCATCCACGCGGCCAAATCACAAATCGAACCGGCTGGCTTGGGCGATGTGGTGCTGCTGTTGTTTACGGCGGCCTGCGCTGAACGCCGCACCTGAGTTTCGCTGCGCGCCAGGGTGAGCGGCTGGTCGCCTTAGCAGGACTCCAGGTCCTCACCCAGCGGTGTATAACTGGCTGAACTTTTCAGTACTTGCTCCAATGCCTGCGTTGACCCGCTGCGCGCTGATATTGCTGCCCATTCACGCCCTCTGCGATTTTGCTTGACTTTCGCTTTTTGTTCGCCTATGCTGCTCCACGGTAGAGGAACGGGAACCGAGGCCGGGGCAGCCCCATTGTCCGAAGGACTCTCCCGGGCAGCCCCGGCCCCGGGAAAATTCCGGTTCCTGCGGCAGGCGTCGCCGGGCAGCCGGCTCTATGTCGTTGTTGCCTGGCAGATCCGTATGGGCTGCCTCATGGCCCCAATGGTGAGCTCAACTCGCCGCTACACCATTTCCCGGCCTCTTCCCTTCCCGTCTCCGCTGCCCGGAACCGTGAGGGGTGGGCCATGGCAGAACACATCCGGAAAATTGTCCACGTAGATGTGGACGCTTTCTTCGCCTCGGTCGAACAGGTGCTCGACCCGCGGCTGCGCGGCCGACCGGTGCTGGTGGGCCGTGGTGTGGTGGCTTCGGCGAGCTACGAAGCCAAAGCCCGCGGTGTGCGCACGGCGATGACCATCCGGCGCGCGCGCGAATTGTGTCCTGAAGCGGTGCTGGTGCCCGGACAGTACGAGCACTACGCTGATTACGCCGAGCGCATCCGGCGCATCCTGGGCAACTTCACACCCGCGGTGGAAACCGCTGCGCTGGACGACTTCTATCTCGACTTCACCGGCACTGACCGGCTCTACCCGGATTTTGCCGGCACGCTGCGGCGGCTGCAGCAGCGCATCGGCGACGAGCTCGGCCTGAGCGTCTCAGTGGGCGCGGCCACCTCGAAGCTGGTAGCTTCGGTTGCTTCGCGGCTGCGGCGCCCGCGCGGGTTCTGCATTGTCGCGCCGGGCGCAGAAGAAGCGTTCCTGGCGCCGCTGGAAATCGAAAAGCTCTACGGCATCGGCCATACCCACGCCGAAGTGCTGCGCGAGCGTGGCATCCGCACTATCGGCGAGCTGCGGCGCGTGCCGCGCGCGGCGCTGGAAGCTGCGTTCGGCGCGGTCATTGGCCGGCAGATCTGGGAGCGCGCCCGCGGGCTGGACCCGCGCGAGGTGACCGCGCCGGCGGTGCCCAAATCCATCTCGCGCGAGACGACCATCGAGGGCGGCACGATTGACCTGGAATTCCTTTCCGCGCTGCTCGAATACCTGGCCGAGCGCATCGGCGCGGCCCTGCGCGGCCATGCCCGGCAGGCGCGCACGCTGGCGCTGCGGCTGCGCTACGCGGATTTTTACCCGGCAGGGCGCGCGGTGCGGCTGGCTCCGCCGACCAACGATGAAAAAACGCTTCATGCGGAGGCCGTCGCGCTGCTGCACGCGCTGTTTACGCGACGGGTGGCGCTGCGGCTGGTGGGGGTGAGCGTCACGAACCTGGAACCGGAACGGCGGCAAAACGAGCTGTTCGACGCGGGGGCGAACCGGCGCTGGTACCGCAACCGCGGCGTGGACTCCGTGCGGGAACGCTTCGGCTGGAACGCGGTCTTTTACGCCCGCGGACTCGCGCTGCGCCAGCACTACGCCACCAAGCCCGCCGGCCTCGTGCTCTCTACCCCCTGCCTCTCCCGCTGAAAAACTTATCAAGCATGAGTTATGCTATACAAGCTCATTGGGCCCCACCGTGAAACGATCCGAATTAACAGAATTACACTACATTACAGCCATCGAGAACCTTGCATCTATCCTCAACAAGGAATCCTTTCGCACAAACAAGTCGGGAAGATTAAGCACACCTCTATTGCTGACCGGGATATCCAAGACCGACGCTCCAGGGTGGTGGTGCCAGGGGCGCGCCCCCTTCATGAATATGCAAATCTCTATATCTGCGGCAGAAATCCTATGTTATACAGGCGACGCGATAGGCACGCTGAGATATGTGTACTCCGAGTGAGGCCGGATGTCCTTGACCTCCCCGGTGTGATTGTGACTGATATGAATGCTGCTGCAGAAGGACTTTATGGGAGCTTCAGACCTGCACCGGATGGACTACGCATTGTCGACCGAGATTTGACCTTCGCAGAATATTGGACCGATTCCGATCAAATTCAGTACTATCGAAAGAAGTCTGCCAAATGTGCTGAGGTACTTGTGCCCGATCGCGTGGACCCCGAATTCATCTTTGGGTGCTACGTGTCTTGCCCACAAGCTCGAGAACAAGTTCTCGCTGTTGCAAACGACATAGATGTGACGATTGACCCGTATTTTTTCTCCCAGTGAGCAAGTCTAATGGTCAAGGTTATTGTCAACGACATCTTCAAATCCAAGGCCCAGACGCTCGTTAATACGGTGAACACCGTAGGCGTTATGGGAAAAGGCTTGGCCTTAGAGTTCAAGAGGCGTTTCCCGGATATGTATGAGGACTACCGGCGACGCTGCGAAGCCGGCGAAATCAAGCTTGGCCGACCATACCTCTATCGGCGTTCTCCGCTTCCCTGGATATTGAATTTCCCAACGAAAGAACACTGGCGCTCCGTCTCTCGGCTCAACGACATTATCACGGGACTAAATCACTTGATAGAACACTATCGCGATTGGGGCATCACATCACTCGCCGTTCCACCGCTGGGATGTGGGCAAGGTCAGTTGGAATGGCGCGTAGTTGGGCGAACGCTCTACCGATATCTACAGCGACTAGAAATCCCCGTCGAGCTTTACGCTCCCTTCGGCACTCCTCCCGACCAATTGCAGATGACTTTTCTTCAAGACGAATCGCAGGAAGAATCAGAAACGCCCGCGTACATCGAGCCATCATGGGTAGTCTTGGTGGACATTCTCGACAAAATTGAAAAGGAACCCTACCATAGGCCAATTGGACGAATCCTTTTCCAGAAAATCGCATACTTCGCGACAGAATTCGGGATTCCTACAAAACTGAAATATGAGCGCGGGAGTTACGGCCCTTATGCTTCGACCCTCAAGAAGTTGATCACCGTTCTGGTGAACAATGGGTTGATTCGGGAAGAGCATCGTGGACAAATGTTCGCCGTGAAGGTTGGTCCTACTTTCTCTGACGCCCGCCGGGAATATCGCACCTATATTGAACAATGGAATGAAACAGCTGAGCGCATTGCAGATTTGTTGATGCGCATGACCACGGAGCAGGCAGAGCTCGCAGCAACTGTCCACTTCGCCGCGAAGTCTCTGGCTGAACGAAATCAAGAGAAGCCTACCGAACAACAAACCCTTGCTGAAGTCATGGCCTGGAAACAGAAACGGCGACCCCATCTCGATGAATCTCAAGTGGCGATCACGATTCGGAACTTGGCTATGCTTGGCTGGCTTGATGCCAAACCAAGCGCGAATCTTCCTTTGAATGAGGAAGCGCTGCTCGACGTCTGATTGGCTGCGCTTCGGACCAACCGATAATCCCTTCCCGTTCCCCACCGCATGAAAGCCGATGTTCGTTCACTTGCGGTGCCACAGCCAGTACTCGTTCCTGCGGGCAGTGCCCGCGCCGGAGGAGCTGGTGCGCGCCGCCGCCGAGCAGGGCATGCCGGCCGTGGCGCTGACTGACACCGACGGGTTGTACGCCGCGGTGCCGTTCTATCAGGCGGCACGCGAAGCGGGCGTCAAGCCCATCGTTGGCGCAGAGCTGGAAATCGAAACTCGAAATGCGACACTCGACACCCGGCCTAGCATCCCGCACAGCGAGACAACCGGCCTGTCCGCGACTGTCGTGCTGCTGGCGGCGGACGCGGCGGGCTACAGCAACCTGTGCCAACTGGTCACCGCGCGACAACTCGGCGAGCAGCCGCTGCCACTGGAAACGCTGGCGCAGCACAGCGCCGGCCTGATTGCTCTTTGCAAACCGGAACAAGGCGAAGCTCGAAATTCGAAATTCGAAACTCGAGAAAGCCGGAACGCTTCCGGCAGCGGGCACTGCCAGCGCGTCACTGGCGACTCGCTGGCCACTCTCAAGGACATTTTTGGCGACCGGCTGTATCTCGCGCTCGAGCGGCTGCGGCCAGGTGACGGCCGCGCGGTGCATGAGACGCTGCGGCTGGCGCGCACAATGGCGCTGTTGTCCGTGGCCACGAACAACGTCCACTTCCTGCGGCCGGAAGAGCACCTGCAGCACCGCGTGCTGAACGCCATCCGCACGGGCGGGTTGCTGAGCACGGTCGCGCCGCCGGAGATTACTTCGCCCGAGGCGTACTTCAAATCCGCCGCCGAGATGCAGCGCGCCTTCGCCGACTGTCCCGAAGCGCTGCGCACGACGCTGGAAATCGCCGACCGCGTGAACCTCGAGCTGGAGCTCGGCAAGCTGATTTTTCCTGAATTTCCCACGCCGCCGGGCGAGACGCCGTTTTCCTACCTGCGGAAGCTGTGCTTGGAAGGCGCACGGCAGCGGTATCGCCCGCTGCGGCCGGAGGTGCTGGCGCGGCTGACGCACGAGCTGGAAGTCATCCACAAGCTGAACCTGGCGCCGTACTTTCTGCTGGTGTGGGACATCGCCGAGGAAGCGCGCCGGCGCGGCATCCCGGCGGTGGCGCGTGGTTCGGCGGCTAGTTCGATGGTCACCTACTGCCTGGGCATCTCGCGCGTTTGCCCGCTGCGCTGGGGGCTGTACTTTGAGCGCTTCCTGAACGAGCAGCGCGGCGACTGTCCCGACATTGATTTGGACATCTGCGGCGCGCGGCGCGATGAGCTGCTCGACTATGTGTACCGCCGCTGGGGCGGCGACCCGGACGGCGCCACCGACCGCCCGGGCCACCCTGCGGCCCAGAGCCCGGCCGCCTCGAATCGGGCAGGGCTGACCGGCCTCCAGACGGCGGGCCGCGTGGCCATGGTTGCGAGCTTCGTCACCATGCACGCGCGGCTGGCGGTGCGCGAAGTGGCCAAGGTGTTTGGCGTCCCGCCCGGCGAAGTGAATCACTTCACCCGCCGGCTGCCGCACCGGCCGGTGCGCGAAATCCTGGAAGCCATTCGCACGTTGCCGGAATGCCGCGCGCTACCGGCGCAGCAAGAGCCATGGAAAACCATCCTGGAAGTAGCGCTGCGGCTGGATGGCTTCCCGCGGCACCTGGGGATCCATCCCTGCGGCACGGTGATTGCCGCGCAGCCGCTCGCGCAGCGGGTGCCGCTGGAGCGGGCCACGAAGGGCATCATCGTCACGCAGTACGACATGAACGCGATCGAGGCGCTGGGGCTGATCAAAATGGACCTGCTCGGGCAGCGCGGGCTGACCACTATGTCGCTGGCGCTGGAAAACATTCGGGCGACCACCGGTGAAGATATCCGCATAGACGAGCTGCCCGAGCACGACCCGGAAACCTGCGCGCTGCTGGCCACCGGACGCACGATGGGCGTTTTTCAGATTGAATCGCCGGGCATGCGCAGCCTGCTGCGGACGCTGCGCGCGCGCACGATGGAAGACCTGAGCCTGGCGCTGGCGCTGATCCGGCCGGGCGCCTCGGAATACGGCGCGAAAGAGACGTTTCTGAAGCGCCTGCGCAAGCAGGAGCCGGTGCGCTACGCTCATCCGCGGCTGGAACCAATCCTGGCGGAGACGCTGGGTGTGTGCGTTTATCAGGAACAGGTGATGCAGATTGCGCAGGCGGTCGGCGGGATGTCGCTGGCCGAAGCCGACCTGGTGCGGCGCTCGTCAGCGAAGTTCGCCGACCAGCGCGAACGCCAGCGGCTGCGCGCGAAGTTCCTGAAAGCAGCGGCGCGGCTGGGCATCACCGACGAGCGGCTCGAGCAGACCTGGCGCATGGTGGAAAAGTTCGCCGGGTTCGGCTTCTGCAAGGCGCACGCGGCCACCTACGCCGACCTGGCCTACCGCATGGCGTGGCTGAAGGCGCACTATCCGGCGGAGTTTCTGGCCGCGATGTGCAGCGCCAGCGCGGGCTTCTACCACGTCTCGGCCTACGTCGAGGAAGCCAAGCGCTGGGGCATCCCGGTGCGGCTGCCGTCGGTGAACCATTCGCGGCTGGAATATACCGTCGAGCCTGGAGCCCGCGTCCTTAGACGTGGGACCTTTCCGGGTACTATCCCCGCTGCTGAAGAAGCAGGCTCCCGCGCCATCCGCATCGGGCTGATGCAGGTGAAGGGACTGCGGCTGGAAACCATTGCGACGATTTTCCGCGAACGCGAACAGCGCGGCGCGTTTCGTTCCCTGGAAGATTTCCTCACGCGCGTGCCCGCCGAGCGCGATGAGCTGGAAACGCTCATCAAGTGCGGCGCGTTCGATGAAGCATGCGCGGGCAAGACGCGGCCAACGCTGCTGTGGGAACTGAACCTGCTGCTGCGCAAGCGGCCCGTCCCGGCTGGGAACGGCCCGCTGCTGTTTGCCGATGCGGCCCCTGCCGAGCCGCCGTCCGGCCCCGCGGGATTCGCACCCGCGGCGGACCACTCCCGCGAGCAGCGGCTGGCGTACGAGCAGGCGCTGCTGGAAGTGTGCGTGAGCGGCCATCCGCTCGACCTGGTCACGCGTAACGGCGAAGTCTGGAGCAGCGAGCTGGCGGAGCATCGCGGGAGGCGCGTCACGCTGCTGGGCGTCACGATTGCCTACCGCCACGTGCCCACGAAAAACTATCGCAACATGATGTTCGTCACGCTGGAGGACCAGCGCGGCACGTTTGAAGTGGTGCTCTTCCCTGATGCCTACCAGCGTTGTGGCGGCGTGGTGTTTGAGTCGCGGCTGCTGCGCGTCACCGGACGCGTCGAGCCAGATGGCAATATCAACGGCGAAAAGATAGAGGCAGTGATTCGTGGTTAGTGGATAGTACGAGCAGGAGCCGGATGAGACCTCAGTCGAGAGACACTGGCTCATGGCTGTCTGATTTCAGATTTCACATCGGAGATTTCAGGTTTTCAGAGGCAGGAAAATTGAGTGAACGTGCGCCGAGGCAATGTACTTCAAAGCCAAAAAATTCGAGACCAACGACGGCGCAGGAGCCCGTCCGGTGGCCTCAGCCGAAGAATGGCTCGGGCGCAATATAAGCGCCAAGCGGCGGCTGTGGGAGCGGCTGAACCCGCGTCACCGGCGCCTGCTGCACCTGCTGGCACAGGCACTCGCCGCGCAGCAGGACAAGTCCGCGCCCGAGCGGCCGGCACGGAACCGGCTGCTGGCTGCGCTCGACGAGCTAGAACGCCTGGCCACGCGCATCGAACGCCTGCTGGGTGAGCTGCGCGGCCCCCCGCGCCGGTAGCTTGGAACCGGCTGCGACAAATAGTCTGTGCGGCCGGCAATCCCGGGCCGACGCCCACATGGAGGCTGGTCAGCCGGCCATTCTGTCACGGCTGACACTGCGACCTTCCGACCTCGGCCGGTACCTCAGTGCGCCGCTGGTGATTCCGGCGACGCGTTGGAGAAAACTACCAGCACACGGAGCTCTTCGGTGATGGAATGAAAGCGGTGCGGGACGCGCGCCTTCACGTAGACGATTGAGCCGGGCTGCACGGGATGGTCTTCGGTGCCGATGCGCAGCACCGCGCGGCCGGCGAGGAAGTAGTAGAGCTCGTCTTCCTCGTGGGGCGGCTGGGGGTCCTCGCCCGCTGCGGGGAGCACGTACACGCCGGCGTTGATCGTCGCGACGTTAAGAAATTCCAGGTAACGCTTGCCGGACTGTGCGCGCTGCGCAAGCAGCTCGCCGGCCTCAAATGCCTCCCAGGTTTTTCCCCGCTGCGAAGGATTCGCCATTGCCGCCCGCTCCCATTCCCCAGAGTGCACTTCCCCTCCTGCCAGAATGTCCGCCCCAGAATTAGAACAGCCACTAGGAGCCCGCAAAACAATAACGCGCTTCGCATCGCGCGCCACTTCGAAATTGGATTCTGCGGCCCATGCCGCCGCACCGTTAGACGCGCAACCGGCCCCGCCGGTGGCATTGGTGAAACCTCCAGGGGCGGAAATCTTGCCGGGGGAAAAATCATTCTGCGATACTCAAGGCAATGAAGCGCGGCGAACTGCTCGCTATGATCGCGGCTGTGCTGCTGTGCGCTGCCGTGACGGTCGCGGCTGACGAATTGCGCCTGAAAGATGGCACGGTAATCGTAGGCACGATCGTGGGCTTCGAAGACAACTCCTTCCGCGTCAGAACCGGCTACGGCTTCGCGCTGGTGCGGAAAGAGATGGTCGTGGAGATCGTAATCCGCGCTGAGCCGCCCGCACCCACGCCGCAGCAGGCGAACCCTACGCAGGCAGCGCCGCCGCAGCCGGCCACGGAACCGCCGCCCGCATTGCCTGTGTCGGCGATTGAGAAAACTCCAGCGCAGGCTGAGTCTCAGAAAGTGGCGACGGCGCCAGCTCCGGCACCCAATCCGCCGAAGAACCAGTTGCCCGGCGCCACACCCGCGGCTGAAGCAGCCGCACCGAAGTCTGCCGCGTCAACACCCTCCCCGCCGCCCAAGAGCGAGCCGAAGCCGCCTGAATCGATGCGGTTCGATGTAGACGGCACCAGCTACACGAATCACACTTTCGGCTTCCGCCTGTACAAGCCGCCCGGCTGGCGCGTTGTGGAAGGCGCGCACGAACGCCTGCCGAACGCCATCGTAGCCATGGCCACGCCGGACGAACGCGCCTTTGTTGTCGTCAGCCGCCAGCCGCTGGCCGGCTCGCTCGAAGAGCACGTGCACCGCGTGGCGCGCGAGTTACAGCGGCGCTATGAAAACTTCCGGTCTCTGGGTGAAGAGCGCGTAGACATTTCCGGCACGCGGGCGGTGGTGCGCAGGTTTCGCGCGCTGGTCGAAGACCATGACTGGTCCGGACAGGTGGCGTGGGTTGCGCGCGGCGAGGAAGTCTTCACGCTGTTTGGCCTGACCCGCGCAGAGACCGAACTCGTGCAAATTCACGAGAACATCATCTCGCGAGTCATTACCAGCCTGGCCTTCTCTGGACGGTAGGTGTCAGGCGGCGGGTTTTTCAGCCACAAACCAGGCAAACATCGAGGCCAGACTGCGAACGCCCAGCAGGCGAAAACCGTGCCGCTGTAACGCATCGGAGAAACCCTGTGCGTCGAAGCGGTCCGCGAGCGGATGGTCGAGCAGCCGCCGCGCGACGGGGTGCAGGATCAACCGGGCCAGCACCTCTGCCGCATAGAATCGCCCGCCCGGCTTCATCACGCGCCGGATTTCAGCCAGTGCGTCACGCCAGGCCGGAACGTGGTGAATGATCCCGAAGTCAAATACGGCGTCGTAGGTTTCTCCGGGAACCGGAATGCAGCACACGTCGCCGACCCACAGTCGCACGCGATTGCCTCGCGCTTCGAGCCGGCGCCGGGCAAGCCGAACCATGTGCGGGTCAAGGTCGAAGGCGTCCACGCGCCCGGCGCCGAAGTCCTCAAGGATGATGGCGGCTCCCACACCACGGCCGCAGCCGGCTTCAAGCGCCAGACCGCCATTCATCCGGCCGCCGAGTTCGAGCAGGCTGCGCGCCTCAAAGCGGCGCTGCAAGGCAGCGCGGATTGCATTGTTGACGACGGCTTTTTCAAAGCGGTTCAGCAGCATGCCAGCACTTCTCGGAAAGCGCGTTAAAACTTGGTGACTTCCGTGAAGTGGAAGTTGCGCACTTTCATGGCGGGCACGACCATTTCGAACGACTCTTCCCCCGCCGCGCGCACCGCAGGGCCGAGCTGCTCCACATTGGAGAGCATTTCAATCAGGCTCTGATTGAAGCGGAAATTGCGGATACCGCCTGCGAGCCGGCCGCTCTCAATCAGGAAGGTGCCATCGCGCGTCATGCCGGTAAGGATTTTCTCGTAAGGGTCCACTTCACGGATGTACCACAACCGGGTGACCAGGATGCCCCGGTCGGTGGAAGCAATCATTTCCTCGAGCGGGGTGGCGCCGCCAGACCACACCAGATTCACCGGCGCTTCGCCGAATTCGTTGGGCAGCGGGAAGCCATGGCCGGTGGGGGTGGCGTTCATCTTCTTCGCGGTGGCGCGCGCGTAGACGAGGTTCCGCGGCACGCCCTGTGCCACCAATTGCACCTGCTGTCGCGGAAGGCCTTCGCCATCGAACGGCGCACCCGTTTGCAGCGGGTGGTAGGCGTCGTCCCACAGCGAGATATTCGTTCCGAACAGCGGCTTGCCCAGGCGCTCATTGAAACACGAGCGCTGGTCGAGCACCGCGGTGCCGGCAAAGTCGTAGAACAGGAAGCCGAGCAGGTCGAGTACCGCGCTGGGCTCAAGAATCACGGTGTAGCGGCCGGGCGCGAGCTCGCGCGGTGCGCGCGATTCGGCGGCCTTGCGCGAGGCGCGCTCGGCCAGCGCCAGGGTGTCCACCGCGGCAAGGTCCGGCGCGTTCGCCTTCTGCCAGCCGGAGGAATCCGGCTCCATCACCGTAATGGAGAATTCCGCCTTCGTCTGCTGGTACGCGGCGAACAGCCCGCGCGAATTCGCCAGCGCCATTTGCGAACAGCCGGTCGAGTAGATCCCGGCAGCCGTCTGCTTGTTGCGTTCGGCCATTCGCACGACGCGCAGCACGGCGTGGGCACGGTCTTCCGGCGTGGCCGCCGCGGTGGCCGGGAAGAAGCGCGCAACGCGTTGATACTTCTGCGGGCCGGGCATAGGAAGCAGGTCGGGATTCTTCGGCTGAACCCGGGCGAGCGCGCTGGAAGCGGCGACGACGCGGCGGAGCGATTCGTCGTCGGTGCGGTTGGTCGAGGCACGGGCGGTGCGGCCATCAAACACCGTGCGCACGCTGACGCTGGCGGTCTGCTCGGCGACGTTCTGATGAATCGTGTTGTTGGCGAAGCGGGTGAGGGCGTCGGTGGTGGCCTCAATCAGGACTTCGGTCTCGTCGGCTTCGCTGCAATGGAACACGCGGTCGACGATGCGCTGAAGCTCCGCGCGGGTGAGCAGGTGAGCCTGTGCAACGGCCGGGCCGCGCTTGGGCATGCGCGGCTTGCGGCGTGGGGCGGATCGTTTGTTGCGCTTCACTGTTCCCAAGGTCCGGATCCGTGTCGTTGAGATCGTTCAACACGTCCCGCCGTGCGCAGCGGTGCTCAAGACGTCAGTATCCGGGCGACAACGCTTCCGATGCTTTCGTCACTTTGAAAAGGCGACGCCGACACGGACGTTACGGAAGCGCGCCGGCGCCGCGCCGTGGCCGGTGCCCATGGTCTGCATCGGCTGGCCCTTTCCGCAGTTAGGCGTACCCCACAGCGTCCAGTGCTCGCGCGCGCAGACGGCGTCGCACGAATTCCAGAATTCGGTAGTGATGCCGCTGTAGCTGGGATTTTTCAGCATGCGGATCTTTTTGCCGCCTTGGATCTCCCAGCCGATCTCCGTGGAAAACTGAAAATGGTGGCGGCGGTCGTCAATGGACCAGGAATGGTTGGTTTCCATCCAGATGCCGTCGTCGGTGTCGGCAATCAGGTCGTCAAGCTTCCAAGGGCCCGGCAGAATACTGATGTTGGTCATGCGAATGATGGGCAGGCGGTTCCACGATTCCGCGCGCATGGTTCCGCCGGAGCAGGGTGCGCCGATGGCGGCGGCCGTCTCACGGCTGGTCAGGTACCCGGCAAAGAGTCCGTCTTTGATGATGTCGGTGCGCCGCGCGGGCACGCCTTCATCGTCATAGCCGAATGTGCCCAGGCCAGGGCCGTGCGCGAGCTGCGCATCGGCCACCACGCTGACGATCTCCGAGGCGTACTTCAGCCGGTGCAGGTTATCGAGCGTGAGAAAGCTCATACCCGCGAAGTTGGCTTCCTGGCCGAGCACACGGTCGAGCTCGATGGGATGGCCGATGGATTCGTGAATCTGCAGGGCGAGCTGCGAGCTGTCCAGGATAATCGTGCGCACGCCTTCCGGGCACTGCGCGGCCTTGTGAAGCGCGACAGCTTCTTCGGCAATGCGCTGTGCATGGCCTACGAGGTCGAACGATTCCACCAGCTCATAGCCCGCCAGCGCGTGCTGGCCCCCGAAGCTGTTTGGGTAGGAGCGCCGCTGAATCTCGTTGTGGGCAAAGCTGGTGGCCACGATGCCGGCGCCCGACTGCACCTTCAGCTGATGAATGCGCGAGCCAACCGTGGAGGCGAAGAACTGCTCGATGCGGCGGAAGACCATCGAGCCTTCGGCCAGCGTGACGCCGGCGACCTTGCGCATTTCCGCGTCAGCAGCGAACAGCAGCTCGAGCTGGCGTTCGACCGGGATGCGGAACGGGTCCTTGACGTAGGGGTTCTGCCAGGTGTCCACGTAGGCCAGCTCGGGCGCCAGCACGACGTCATGTTTTTTCGCCAGCGCCGAGGCGCGCGCGATGGCGACGGCGGCGGCGGCGCAGGTTGCGACGTCTTTGCGCGCCAGCCGGTCTGTCGAGGCAAAACCCCAGGCACCGTCAGCAATCACACGGACGCCGATGCCGAGTGATTCCGTGTCGCTCAGGGTGCCTACGCGGCCGTTTTTGGTGGAAAGTTCGCGCTGGCGCAGCTCGACCACGCGCGCGTCGGCGTAACTTGCGCCGCGCGCCACAGCGGTGTCCAGAGCCCAGTTGGCAATTTCCTGCATTTTGAACGGAGGAAAACGCGGGGGCGTAGCACGCTACGCCCGACAACGTTTTCCCTGGATCTCAGGTGCCTTCCGACCAGGTGGCGAGGTACTGCTCCTGCTCCGGCGTAAGCTTGTCCACCAGGATGCCCATGGATTCCAGCTTCAGCCGGGCGATGTGCCGGTCAATATCCTCCGGCACCGGGTAGACCTTCTTTTCGAGCTCGCCGGAGTGCTTGGCCAGATACTCGGCGGAGAGGGCCTGATTGGCGAAGCTCATATCCATCACTGCGGCCGGGTGGCCTTCGGCACTGGCCAGATTGATTAAGCGGCCTTCGCCGAGCAGGTAAATTTTCCTGCCGTCGCGCAGCACGTATTCGTCTACGTAGGGGCGCGTGGGACGCTTCGCGGTGGCCATGCGTTCTAGCGCCGGGATGTCAATCTCCACGTTGAAGTGGCCGGAGTTGGCGAGCACGGCACCGTCTTTCATGCGTTCAAAATGTTCCGTGGCCAGAACGCTCTTGTTTCCGGTGACGGTGATGAACACGTCGCCGATTTTGGCCGCGTCGGCCATGGGCATCACGCGGAAGCCGTCCATCACAGCTTCCAGCGCGCGGACGGGGTTGATTTCGGTGACGATGACGTCGGCGCCGAGTCCTTTGGCGCGCATGGCCACACCGCGGCCGCACCAACCATAGCCTGCGATGACTACACGCAGCCCGGCCAGCAGCAGGTTGGTGGCGCGCAGGATACCGTCAATCGTGGATTGGCCGGTGCCGTAGCGGTTGTCGAACAGGTGCTTGGTGAGCGCGTCGTTGACAGCGATGATCGGGTAGCGGAGCGTGCCGTCGGCGGCCATGGCGCGCAGACGAATGACGCCGGTGGTAGTCTCCTCGGTGCCCCCGATGACGCCGGTGACCAGGTCGGTGCGCTTGGTGAGCAGCGTGGTGACGAGGTCGGCACCGTCATCCATGGTAATCTGCGGGCGGGCGTCGAGCGCCGCGTTGATGTGCGCGTAGTAGGTGGCGTTGTCTTCGCCCTTGATCGCGTAGGTGGGGATGCCGTAGTCCTTCACCAGGCAGGCGGCGACTTCATCCTGCGTGGAGAGCGGATTCGAGGCGCAAAGCTGAACCTCGGCTCCGCCGTCGCGCAGCGTGATGGCGAGATTGGCGGTTTCGCTGGTGACGTGCAGGCAGGCGGCAATGCGCACGCCTTTCAGCGGCTGCTCCTTGATAAACCGCTTGCGGATCAGTTGCAGAACGGGCATCTGCTGATTGGCCCATTCGATCTTCCGTTTGCCGCGGTCGGCCAGCGCAAGGTCTTTGACGTCGCCGCGGATTTTTTCCTGTGCAGTTGTCACACTCCGGCTCCCTTCCCGGTATTCGAGAATCACACCGGCTAGCCGCGCGCGGCGATTTCCGCGCCACGAATGGATGACGGCAGCGAAGCCCGCGAAGCGGCTCCCAAGCCGGCGCCTTTGCGCAGGGTTTCGGCCTTGTCTGTGCGCTCCCAGGTGAAGCCCGGCTCGGAGCGGCCGAAGTGCCCGTAGGCAGCAGTGGCGCGATACACCGGCCGGCGCAGGCCCAGCGTTTCGATAATCCCGCGCGGGGTGAGCGGGAAGTGCTCGCGGACGAGCGCGGTGATTTTTTCTTCGGCAACCGTGCCGGTGCCGAACGTGTCCACCATCACCGAAACTGGCTCGGCCACGCCAATGGCATAAGCGATCTGCACTTCGGCCCGGCGGGCCAGGCCCGCTGCAACGATATTCTTCGCCACGTAGCGCGCCATGTAACAGGCCGAGCGGTCCACCTTGCTCGGATCTTTGCCGCTCAGGGCACCGCCGCCGTGCCGGCTGTAGCCGCCATAAGTGTCCACAATAATCTTGCGCCCGGTCAGGCCGGCGTCGCCCATCGGCCCGCCAATCACAAACCGGCCGGTGGGGTTGATGTGGAGCCGGGTGCGTTTGTCCAGCATGTCTTCGGGAATGACGGCGCGGATAACTTCATTTTCGACGGCTTCGTGGAGTTCGCGGTTGGAAATCTTATCGTCGTGCTGGGTGGAGAGGACGACGCAATCCACACGGGCGGGGCGGCCCTCGCAGTACTCGACGGTGACCTGCGATTTGCCGTCGGGCCGCAGAAACCCCAGCGCGCCCGAGCGGCGGACTTCGGCCAGCCGGCGGGTCAGTTTGTGGGCCAGCATGATGGGCAGGGGCATCAGCTCGTCGGTTTCATCACAGGCGAAGCCGAACATCAGGCCCTGGTCGCCGGCGCCGCCGGTGTCCACGCCGAGCGCGATATCCGGCGACTGGCGCTTCAGCGAGCTGATGACGGCGCAGGTGTCGGCGTCGAAGCCGTATTTGGCGCGGGTGTAGCCGACGTCGCGGATCACGCCGCGGACGATATCGCTGTAGTCCACTTGCGCCGTGGTGGTGATTTCTCCGGCCACGACGCACAGGCCGGTGGTCACCAGCGTTTCGCAGGCCACGCGGCCGTCGGGGTCTTGCTCGAGCACGGCGTCAAGTACGGCGTCTGAGATTTGGTCGGCGATTTTGTCAGGATGGCCCTCGGTGACCGACTCCGAGGTAAACAAAAAGTTCTTCAGCATAAAGGCGAGGTTAGCTCCTCTGGTTGTTTTGCGAGCAGACGAAGGGCCTGAGTACTCGCGTGCGCACCATCATGCAGCCAACCGAACCTAACACACGCTCGGAGGGGTGTCAACGCATTGAACCGAAATGCGTTACCTGCGCATCAAACGGCGGAATTTCACGGCCGAGCGGCTTGTTCTGGCTGTCAGTTAGGCCTCATCGCTATCCCCAGCAGCGGCTTGGACAGCCTCCGGGTTGCGGCGCCACAAAAGATAATTGTGGATGAAGGGTTCGACGTCGCCGTCCAGCACCCGGTCGGGGTCGCCGGTCTGGAATTTGGTGCGGTGGTCCTTGACCATGCGGTAAGGGTGCAGGACGTAGCTGCGAATCTGGCTGCCGAAGCTGATTTCGGGCTTGGCTTCGTCGAGCTTGCGCTGCTCTTCGCGGCGTTTTTCGAGCTCGTATTCGTACAGGCGCGAGCGCAGCACCTTCATGGCCATTTCGCGGTTCTTGTGCTGGCTGCGTTCGTTTTGACACTGAACGACAATTCCGGTGGGCAAGTGCGTGATGCGCACGGCCGAATCGGTCACGTTGACGTGCTGGCCGCCGTGGCCGCCGGCGCGAAAGGTGTCAATGCGCAGGTCCTCAGGCTTGATGACGATTTCGATGCGGTCGTCAATCTCCGGGATGACGAACACCGAAGCGAATGAGGTGTGCCGCCGCGCCGCCTGGTCGTAGGGGGAGATGCGCACCAGCCGGTGCACGCCGCTTTCGCTTTGCAGCAGGCCGTAGGCGTTTTCGCCTTCGATGCGCAGTGTGGCCGACTTGATACCGGCTTCTTCACCGGGCACGGTGTCAATTACGGTCGCGCGGAACCCTTCGCGTTCGGCCCAGCGGAGATACATCCGCAGGAGCATCTCGGCCCAGTCCTGCGATTCGGTGCCGCCAGCGCCGGGCTTGATGGTCATGATGGCGTTGAGCGCGTCGTTTTCGCCGGAAAGGAGCGTGCGCGTTTCGAGCTGCGCGACGTATTGTTCGGCTTCGCTGAGCTCGGCGGCAGCTTCGGCCAGCACGCGCTGGCGCTGCTCGGGGTTGGTTTCCTCGCGGGCAAGCTGAAGGTAAGTTTCCAGGTCGCTGGCCAGTTGGGCGAGCCGGTCGTGCGCCAAGACGTAGGCTTCCACCTGCTTGCGCTGCTGCAAGGTTTTCTGTGCCTGCTCGGGGTTCTGCCAGAAGTCGGGCCGGCTGGTGAGTTTTTCAAGCTCCGCCAGGCGCGCGCGGTTGCGGTCTGCGTCAAAGGTAGCTCCGCACCAGCTCGATGCGGCGCTGGAGTTCTTCGTAGCGGTGTTCGAGGTCTTCTAGAATCATGGCGAAATCAGCCAGAACCGGTTCACAGTCAACGGTCAACAGCTCACAACCACAAGGGAAGCGTCAGGAGGCGAAGGCCAAGAGCAGTCTCGACGCTCAGCATTACCCCGTTGGCCTGTGAGCTTCAACCGTGCTCCTAAAGCAGGCGACAGATGGTTGCTCCACCCTACCCCGCCCCCCTGTACCCTCTCACTTCCCTGCCCGCTGGCTTTGCGGCCAGGAAAAAATCAGCACAACCAGCGCCAGGCTGAGCCACGGGAGCCAGTCGCCGAAGCGGGTATAGAGCGTGGTGTCACTGCGAAAGGCAAACGCCGCGCTCAGCGCCCCGCGGACGTCGGCCGCCATGCGCGCGCGGATGCGGCCGTACGGGTCCACGACGACGGTGTGGCCGTTATTGGTGGCGCGCAGCAGCCAGCGGCGGTTTTCGATCGCCCGAACGCGCGCCATGGCCAGATGCTGGTCCGGGGCAGCCGAGCGGCCGAACCAGCCGTCGTTCGAAATGTTAATCAGTGCCCCAGCGCCATTCGCGGCGAAGCGGCGGACTTCGTTCGGGAAAATTGCCTCGTAGCAGATGAAGACGCTGAAGCTGCCGCCGGGCAGCCGGCCCACGGCGTATTCGGTGCCGCGGGCGAAATCGCCAATGCCGCCGACAATCGGCCCGGCGAACCCAAGCCAGTTGCGCTTCGGGACGTACTCGCCAAAGGGCACCAGATGAATTTTATCATACGAGAAAACAGGCTGCCCGGCGGAGTTGAGCAGCACGGCGCTGTTGTACGCCTCAAGGCTGAGTGTATCGCCCTTCTCGGAAGGTCTCCATTGGATCACGCCCGCCAGAAAAAATCCGCCGGTCTCACGGGCGACAGCTTGCGCGCGTTCGGCGAAGCGCACGTCGCGCAGCGAAAATGGGGCCGGCACTTCCGGCCAGACGACCAGCCCGGGCGACCTGCGGCCGACTTCGATGCTCAAGCGGACGAGCTCGTCGAGGTCGGCGGTGTGGCGTTGATACCAGCTGGCGGCGCCGGTCGTGGACTGCGGCAGATTTGTCTGCACCAGATGCGCGCGCCGGTCAGGCAGCTCCTGCGGGAGGAACCGGTGCCCGACCAGCACCGCCGGGATGATTACGGCGGTGGTCAGCAGCCAGACGAGCCAGGCGCGGCGAGTGCGCGCGAGCAGCAGCCAGACGAGCACAGTGTTGTACGCCACCACGACCGCTGAGACGCCCCAGATCCCTGTCAACGCCGAAAGCTGCGCCAGCCCTAAATGATCCGTGACCGAATAGCCGAGCAGGTTCCACGGGAAGCCGACGTGCGGCATGTGCGTCCGGGCGAATTCCAGTGCGACCCACAACAGTGGCGCCGTGAGCAGCGCCCGTTCGAGGCTCATGCGGCTCAGCCGAGCGATGCCCCAAGCAAACAGCGCCGGGAAAAGCGACAGCACCGCCACCATCAGCGCCAGCAGGCTCAAGGCCTGCCACGCTTCCATTGGGCCGTGGACGCGAAGCACCGTATAAATCCACGGAACACTGAGGGAATAAAATCCCGCACCATGAAGGAAGCCGTTCAGGAAAGCTACCCACCCGGGCGCATCGAGGGAAGCCAGAATCAGCAGTGCCAGCGCGAACCACGCCAGCAGCGGCAGGTCGTAGGGAGAAAAGGCGGCGGCCAGGCCGAAGCCCGAGCCCAGGGCCAGCAGCAGCCGCAGCCTTCGGACATTTGCCACGCTCAGCCCAGGCAAGCCAGCCATTCAGCGCCGGACAATGGACTTGAACCCCTCGTTGGCCAGGGCGCGGCGGGCCACTTCAGCCGACTGCACATCACCGTAGGGCCCCACCTGAACTCGGTAGTACTTGTCGCCCGAAGGCGTGAGCACGAAGGCCGGGAAGCGCTTCTCCTGCAGCAGCTGCGCCAGGGCCAGCGCGTCGGATTCCTTCGTGAGCGCGGCGACCTGCAGAACGATGGCGCCCTTGGCAAACAGCGGCGGCTTCAGCGGCTGGCTGGCGGCAGAGGAGGCTTTCGGTTTTGCGGGCGTGCTGAGCCGCTCTTCACCCTTGGCCGGTTCCGCGGCTTTGTAAAAATTCCATTCGGTCGGCTGGACCTCATCCGTGGGTCTTGCCTCTTGCTTGGTTGCCGCGGCGGAATCTTTCGGGGGCGCCGCCGAAGGCAGCGCGTCGGCGCTGACGCTGGGGCTGGTCTGCGTGCGCCCCATCACGTAGCCCAAGGTGAAAAACACGCCGCAGAGCACGACCACGGCGAAAAACAGGCCGAGCAGGTGCCTGCCCTCGAGCACCATATCGCGGCCACTGCGTCTGATTCCCTCAGCCATCTGTGCCCTCACTCTCTATTTCTTGCCCGAGGTCTGCGTCCACATGCTGATGATGTCAATGGGCAGCGGGAAGACCACGGTGGTGTTCTTTTCCATGCCGATTTCGGTCAGCGTCTGCAGGTAGCGAAGCTGAATCGCGGCCGGCTGAGAGGCGAGCACAGCAGCGGCTTCCGCGAGTTTCGCGGAGGCCTGGAATTCGCCGTCGGCGTGAATGACTTTCGCGCGCCGTTCGCGCTCCGCTTCCGCCTGCCGCGCGATGGCCCGGCGCATTTCGTCCGGGATATCCACCTGCTTGACTTCGACCTTCGTGACCTTGATACCCCAAGGCTCGGTATCCTGGTCAAGGATGATTTGCAGCTTCGCGTTTACCTTTTCGCGCTCGGCGAGAATTTCATCGAGCTCGAACTGGCCGACAATGGAGCGCAGCGTGGTCTGCGCGAGCTGTGAGGTGGCGTAGAGGTAGTTCTGCACCTGGCTGAGGGCGCGGTTGGCATCGACAACGCGGAAATAGCAGACTGCATTCACTTTCACGGAGACGTTGTCGCGGGTGATGATGTCCTGTGGCGGGACGTCTAAGGTCTCAATGCGCATGGGGATGCGGTAGAGGGTCTCAATCGGCCAAATGACAAATCGCAGTCCGGCGGGCTTGGCTACCGGAAGCATGCGGCCCAGGCGCAGCACCACACCGCGCTCCCATTCCTTGATCACATAGAGCGAATTCCACACCCAGACGAAGGCCAGGAATAAAAGAAACAGCACAAACATGTTGAACGGGCCGAATTGCGCGAGTTCCATCAGAGCCTCCTCAGGAGTTTTTGCTAGGGAGTCGTGTCGGTTGCCGCGGGCGCGCCGACCGGTTCCACGTGCACGGTCAAACCCTCAAGCTTGACTACGCGGACGCGCTGGCCCTTCGCGATTTTTTGCGGGGCCGCGGCGCGCCAGAGCTCTCCGGCAACGAAAACCTGCCCGGTGCCGTCAATTTCAGCGGTGACTTCACCGATCTGGCCGACCATGACTTCCGCGCCGGCCGCCGGCTTCCAGCCGTAGGAACGCAGGATCATGGTCATCAGGAAGATCGCCAGCAGGGCGAAGGGGATGGTCGCGCCCAGCGCCGTGCCCAGGCTGACCCCCATGCCGGTGATCGGCGATTCAATCATCATCAACGCCCCCGCGACCATGGCTACCGCTCCGGCCAGGCCGAGCAGGCCGTAACTGGTGACCTTCGCTTCCAAAATGAACAGTCCCACCGCCAGCAGGATCAGCAGGATGCCAATCACGTTGATGGGCAGCACCTGAATCGCCACCAGCGCCAGTATCAGCGAAACCGCTCCCACCACGCCCGGCAGAATCAGCCCGGGATTGCTGAATTCGGCGTAAATGCCCAGAATGCCGATCAGCATTAAGAGGAAGAGCACGTCCGGCCGCGCGATGTAAGAGAGAATCTTCTGCTTCCGGTTCATCTCCAGCGTTTCGCGGACCGGATTCGCGAGAGCCAGTGTATGCGTGGAGCCGTCGAAGCGTTTGATTTTGCGGCCGTCGAGCTCCTGCAGCAGATCATCGGCCGAAGGGGAGATCAGGTCAATCAGCTTCCCGTCGAGGGCCTCGGCAGCACTGAAGGCTTTAGCTTGGGTCACGGCCTCTTCGGCCAGCGCGACGTTACGGCCGCGCTGGCTGGCGATGCTGCGCATGTAGGCAGCCGCATCGTTGGTGGCTTTTCGGCGGAGCACCTCGTCTAGCTGCTGGCCGGTCAGCGGCACCGGCGAGGAAGCCCCGGTATTCGTCCCCGGCGCCATCGCGGCAACGTCTGCCGAAAGCAGAATAAAAAAGCCGGCTGAAGCGGCGCGCGCGCCTGAAGGGGAAACGTAAACCACCACCGGGACGCTGGAATCGAGAATGGCGGAGATAATCTCGCGCATGGAGGTGTCGATGCCGCCCGGCGTGTCCATGGTGATGAGCACCAGGTTCGCGGCCGTGTCATTGGCCTGCTTGATGCCGCTCACCAGGTATTCGGCCATCATGGGCATGATGGCATCAGCCACGCGCATTTCAATCACGCGCGCTGCGCCGGCCGGGGCGGACTGCTCCGCCGGCGGCTGCGGAAACGCGGCCCAGCCGAGCAAAGCCACGGCCGCAGCTGCGGACGCGAACCGCAAGGCGATGCGTTGGTTCATCTTGGGCCTCCTGGTTCGGGCGCGGCGCCCCGCGGGGCGCTCAAACTTCGTTCGGGCAGAGCGAGCGCGGGGAGCAACGGCGGCAAAAACTCCTGCCGCGGCGAATCCAGATGCGTCTTGACGCGCAGCAGTGCCGCCGGCTCATCGTCCATTTCCGGCAGTTCAAACTCCACGGCTTCGCGTTCGGAGCGGGCTTCATCCGGCTTGCCGTCCCGCTCCAGCGCACGCACCAGCAAAGCGCGGGCCTTCGCGTCGTCAGGATTCAGCAGTAGCACCTCGCGAAATATCGCCGCCGCTTCGGCAAAGCGTCCGGCAAACGTCTCCGCAACGCCCAAGTTAAACCAGTAGGTCGGCTCGGCGGAGGCCAGATCCGTGGCTTCGCGCCAGTAGTTGGCCGCCTGCGGCCAATTGTGTTGCCGCGCCAGAGCCACACCCAGGTTGTTCAGAACTTCCGGCACCGTGGGGCGGTCGCTGGCAGCAGCGGCCGCGGCGAGTGTCGAGTAAGTGGTCAGTGCGCGCGCCGCATCCTCGCGCAATAGATGGCACACGCCGGCATAGAACGCCGCCTCGAAGCCGCGCTCGTGCGCCGGAGGCACTCGCGAGAGCCAGATCAGGGCGCTGGCCAGATCGCGCCGGGCGAAGTAGGTCTGCCCGAGTGCATAGGCCGGGTCGGGCCAATTCGGCTCCTGCCGGGCGGCGTCGCGCAGCAGCCGCAAGCGCTGCTCGTCGTCGGGGCTTTGCAGGCCGCGGGCGTAGCTCTCAAAAGCATCCAGCCGCAGGCGCGGCAGATTCTTCCGGAACGCATTCCGGTCAGCCGCACCCGGGTCGCCCATCTGGGCCAGCAGATCCGCCAGCAGGTTCGCGTGCAGCTCCATCAGATCTGCGAGTCGCCCGGAGGCTTCGACCGGTGGCAACAGCGCCGGCGGTTCCACGCGCAAAGCGCGCGCGGTGATGCGCAGGCTGCCATCCTGGGCGGTAAAGTTGCCGAAAATCACGTAATCGGCGCGCACCTGCTGTCCGAGCTTGAGCATCGTGGCGCGGCTGTAGCCGGCAAACATGGGCGCCGGCGGCAGGCCCAAGTCTTCAATGGCGGCGATCCAATCGTCCCGCGTGAGGACCAGCCGGGAGCCGCCTGCCAGGCGCTGGATGGTCAGCTCGGCCAAGCCCTCTTCGAGCCAGCTGATGCGTGAATTCCCGTCGGCGTTTTCGAAGGGAAAAACGACAATGGTCTGCGCCCCCGCCGGGACTGCGAGGAACGCGGACAGGACAAGCAGGCACAGAAGTCGCCGCATCCTGCCATCATTATAGCAACAGAATGAAGCAGGCTGCGGAGAAGCAGTGGACGAAGCCGCAGCGATGCGCTGAAACCGTCGCGTCGGAATGCCGCCCCCACAACAGGCTCTCAAACAAACAAGGCGAGCCAGTCGGGTCTTGCGCCGCAGCCGGTTTTTGGCTGTGCCGAATGACTCAGCGGCTCGGCGGAGGCGCCGGCGCCGCCGCCATGCGCTCCGGGTAGAGCACTTGCTGGATCAACGGTTCGTGAAGGTGCTTGGCGAAGTCAGGGTCGCGTTCCACATCGGCCATGTTCGGGTAACCTTCCTCACGGGCTTTGCGAAGGTAATAGGCGCACCGCTCGACGTTTCCCATCCGCGCGTAGGATTTGGCCAGGAAGAAGTAGAACAACGGACGGTCGCCGGACAGCCCATGCTGCACCAGCGTGCCGGTCTGACTGCGGCGCTCGAACAGGTGGGGATCCAGTTGCAGGGCATAGACGAAGGCGGCCAGCGACTCCTCGTATTTTTTGCGGGCGAAGTAGGCATGGCCGAGGTTGCTGTAGATGGTGGCCACGTCGGGCTCAATCGTTACTGCCTTTTTGTAGTACTTGATGGCGTCGTTGTAATCTTCTTCGTGGTAAAAGACGGTGCCCAGATTGTTCACCGGGTTGTAGAACGTTTCATCCTGCTTCATCGATCGCTTGTAGTACTTCTTGGCGTTGCGGAAGTCGCCAAGCTGCTGATAGCAGATGCCGATTTTGTTCAGCACCGCGGCGGTTTTCCGATTCGGGCGGTCGCTACGGCCGCCGCCGAAGAGCCTGCTCCAGAAACCGGGTTCTTCGTAATCCAACTCGATGAGCAATTCCCTGTACGCATCAATCGCGTCGCCATATTGCTTGCGGGCCATGAGAACGTCGCCGCGCAATTCCAACTTCTCTTCGGGCGTGCGCTCCGGTGGCGCGGTGACAGCAGGCTGCTGCCCGGACACCGAGAGGGCAAAGCCCGCAGTCAATATGGAAATTGCGAATAAACTCCGGATGGGGCGTTTCATTTCAAGCCTCCTTGCTCAGCAGGCGGCTTCGGCCGGGCGCCTTGTTGCGGCTTCTCCTTCTCCTTTTCGTCCCTCCCTGCTCCAAAGATACCAAAAATCTTCTGCCAGAACCCTTTTTTCTCTCTCGCCTTTGGCGGCACGGTGGCAGGCGCACCCAGGGTGGGTGTGGGCGCGCGGACTTTGGAGGGTGCATGAGCGGCCGCAGCTGGGTCGCTGCTCGGAGCAGCCAGGGCGGGAATCTGACCGGCCGCATCGGGCTGGCCCGAATCAGATTTCTGGCCGCCGAACAGCCGGGAAAGCCACGATGGCCGGGAATCGCTGCCCGCAGCGTAGAACAGTTCCGGCGGCTCGGCACCGGCGATGAACACTTCCTCTTGTGCACCCGCCGCTCCTTCCGGCGCGAGCTGAAGCGTCAGCGGGTCCACCAGTGCCAGGGTCACACCGGCCGGCGGCACGAACGGCTGGGGGTTCTGATACTCCGGCAGGGCGACGGCGCGCTTCATGAATTCGGTCCAGATGGGCGCCGCCGAAGCCGCGCCAGACAGTCCCAGTTCGCGGTAGTCGTCGAAGCCAACCCACACAACGCACAGCAGGTTGGAGGTGAATCCGGCAAACCAGCCGTCGTGCGAAGTGCCCGTTTTGCCGCCGGCCGGGGCGGTGAAGCCGCGGGTGCGCACCACGGCGCCAGTGCCGCGGTTGACCACGTCTTGCAGCATGTGATTCACGATGAAGGCGACGCGCGGGTCGAGCACCTGCCGCGCCGCGGCGCGCTGCGGGTCGGTCTGTTCGACGATCGTACCATCGGAAGCCACCACTGCGCGCAAAAATCTGGGTTCCGCCCGGCGGCCGCCATTAGCGAACGGCGTGTATGCCGCGGCGACTTCCAGCGGCGTCATCTCATACGCTCCCAAGGCCATTGCCGGTGTCGGCTGAATCCTCGTGCCCAGCCCCATCTGCCGGATCACTTCCACCACGCGGGCGTAGCCGACCAGCTCGGCCACTTTTACCGTAGCCACATTGAGTGAATGCACCAGCGCTTCGCGCAGGGTGACCGTGCCGTAGTAGGACTGCCCGTAGTTGTTCGGGGCGTATTCCTCGTCGCCGAAAAGAAACGTAGTGGGCTCGTCCACCACCGTGGTGGTGGTGTGCAGGACCGGCTCGTAGCCGTCCACGGCGTTCGAGAGCGCAGCGGCATAAACAAACGGCTTGAATACCGAGCCGGGCGGACGGCGCGCCAGCGCGCGGTTCAACTGGCTCTGTCCGTAGTGGCGGCCGCCGACCAGCGCCTTGATTTCGCCGGTGGACGGGTCAAGCGCTACCAGCGCCACCTGCGCCAGCGGCGCCGCCTGGCGGCGCCGGCGCCAGATCTGATAGCGGCGGGCCAGCAGGCTGTCCAGGTTTTTCAAGCCGGCTTCGATGGCATCCGCCGCCGCGCGTTGCAGGTCGGAATCAAGCGTCGTATAGATGCGGTAGCTGCGTGAGGAAAGCTGCGATTCGGTGTACCGCTCGAGCAGATAATCCTTCACCAGGTCCACGAAGTACGGCGCGGAGCTGTGCTCGACGGAGGTGTTCACAATGCGAGGCGGCGACTTGCGAGCCAGCGCAGCCGCCTCGGCGGCTATCATTCTATTTTCGAGCATCAGGTCGAGCACGCGGTCGCGCGCCTCGGCGGCGCGTTCGGGGCGGCGGTCGGCGGAAGAATACCGGTTGGGAGCCCGGATGATGCCCGCCAGGAAGGCGGCCTCGGAGAGATTCAGATCGCGAACGTCTTTGCCGAAGTAAGCCTTTGCGGCTTCGCCGAAGCCGTGGATGGCGAAGCTGCCGCGGTTGCCCAGGTAAATCTGGTTGGCGTAGAGCTCGAAGATTTGCTGTTTGGTGAAGCGCTGCTCCAGCTGGAGCGCCACCATCGTCTCAGCCAGCTTGCGCCGCCAGGTTCGCTCGGTGGAGAAGAAAAAACTGCGCGCGACCTGCATGGTGATGGTGCTGGCGCCCTGCGCCATTTCGCCGCGGCGCAGGTCCACCCAGGCCGCGCCCAGAACGCGGATGGGGTCGAAGCCAGGATGCTCGAAGAAGCGCTTGTCTTCGGCGGCCAGCACAGCGTCCACCAGCACCTTGGGCAGTTCCTCGAACCGCACCAGGCGCCGTTTGGCCCGGCTCGAGTCGAACAAATTGGTCAGCAGTTCCGGTTCGATTTCGGCAGCGTCGAGAAACGCCGCGCGGTCCAGGGCGCGAATGCGCGACACCCGTCCGCCGGCGAACTCGATGCGCACCCAGTTGCGCCCGCGGAAGTAAGATTCCTGGGAAGGCCAGACTTCCACGGCCGGGCCATCCAGCGCATAGCGGCCGCGCGCGCCCGGGATGGCCGATTCCGCGTAGCCGGCGCGCTGCAGGTAGGCCACCAGCTCGTCGCGGGTGAGCGGTTGCCCGGTGAAAATCCTGCGCGGGGCCGTGTAGATACTGGAGGCGTTCTGATAGATCTGGCCGTCGGCCAGGCGCCGTTCGATCATCCGCGCGTAACGGATGGAATAGAAGGTGAAGGCGCTGGCCCCGGCGAGCAGCGCCAGCACCGCACCGACCAGCAAGGCCAGCCCGATGCGAGAGCCCCAGAAGCCGCGATGGACGCGAATGCGCAACGCTTACCCGTCAGGGTCCGGCCGCCGGCTTGCTGGGCCGGAAGAAAACCGACGCCGGAGGTCTAGCGGAAGCTTCCTGCCTCTGCTCCCATTTATACTGACACAGATGATGGCCTAAATGCTCCGGTTGTTTGCGGTGGGCTGGAAATTGAGCGTGAGCTGATAGCCGAGCAGGTCCACGACGACCGTATACGTTACCGTAATCGTCACATTGTTCGGAGTGGCCGAAACCTTGATGCTTTCCCGCGTGGCGGGAATTTCCAGCTCCTGGATTTTTTCCCACACGTTCTTTTGTATTTCTTCGGCAGTGCGGCGGTTGACCGCCGCGAACCGCGCCTCGGATTTCATGAAATCTTCGAGTTCGTAGTTGTTGACGTAGTGCGGGATGATCTGGAAGCAGGCGTAGACGAACACGGCCAGCAGCAGCAGCCAGAGGACAGCTTTCAGCAGGCCGCGCCCACTTTCCCGTCCGCGGCTCATCGCTTGCCTCACGAGGGCTCCCGGCCGGATAAGTTTCCGGCTCACGCGAGCAGTTTGCGGAGCTCGTTCACCGCCTGGCCGATGCTAACATCGCGGCTGGAGCGTGTCGAGCGGGTCAACAGCTCGACGTTCCCATCTTTCACCTTCTTGCCCACGGTGATGCGGAAGGGGATGCCGATCAGGTCGGCGTCTTTGAATTTCACGCCCGGGCGCTCGTCGCGGTCGTCGTACAGCACTTCGATGCCAGCAGCATGCAGTTCGGCGTAGAGCCTTTCGGCGGCGTCGCGGATGGGCGCTTCGTTCAGGTTTGTCGGAGTCAGCAGCACCTGAAACGGCGCAATCGAGACCGGCAGGAACATGCCGTCGGCATCGTGATTCTGCTCGATGGCGGCGGTCAGAATGCGTTCCACGCCGATACCGTAAGAACCCATGATGAGGGTCACTTCTTTGCCGTGCGCGTCCAGCACCCGCGCACCGAGCGCTTCGGCATAGCGCCGGCCGAGCTTGAAAATGTGGCCAATCTCGATGGCCTTGGAAACCGTCAGGGCACCGTCGCACACCGGACAACCCTCGCCCGAGCGGACAGTGCGCAGGTCGGCATAGTCGGGCTTGAAATCCCTGTCCGGTGTGACCTCGCGGAGATGCTTGTCGTCCTGATTGGCGCCGGTAATCATGTTCCGGCGGCCGCGCAGGGCTTCGTCGGCCAGCAGCCGCACGCCGCTGGCGCCGACCGGGCCGATGAAGCCAGCCTGCGCGCCCAGCTGCTGGCGAATCTCGTCGGGATGCGCCGGGCGAAAGGATTTGCCGCCGAGGGCGTCGCTGAACTTCGCTTCGTTCAGCTCGTGATCGCCGCGGATGAGCGCGAGCACCATCTGCTCTTCCACGACGTACGCCAGCGTCTTGATGAAGTATTCGCCGCCGACCCCGGTAAAGTTTTCCAGCTCCTGGATGGTGCGCACGCCGGGCGTGTCGAAAGGCTGCGGGGAGGCATCGCCCGCCCTGTCTTCCACCGGGGCAAGCCGCGAACGGGCCTTTTCCAGGTTGGCGGCATAGCCGCACTTTGCGCAGGTGGCCACCGAATCTTCGCCGGCGTCGCTCAGCACCATAAACTCGTGCGACTGCGAGCCGCCCATGGCGCCGGAATGCGCTTCGACGACGACGTAGTTCAGCCCGCAGCGGTCGAAGATGCTGCAATAGGCCTTGTGGTGCTTCATGTAGCTGTTGTGCAGGCCCGCTTCGTCGAGGTCGAAGGAGTAGGAGTCCTTCATGAGGAATTGCCGCAAACGCATCAGGCCGCTCTTCGGGCGGGCTTCATCGCGAAACTTGGTCTGAATTTGATACCAGATTTGCGGCAGTTGCTTGTAGCTGCGCAGCTCGCCACGGGCGATATCGGTCATGACTTCTTCGTGGGTGGGCGCCAGGCAGACGTCGCGGCCGGAGTGGTCCTTGAACTCAAAAATGATGTCGGCCATCTGCTCCCAGCGGCCGGTTTGCTGCCAGAGCTCGCCCGGATTCAGCGCAGGCAGAAAAAACTCCTGGCCGCCGATGGCGTTCATCTCTTCGCGGATAATCTGTTGAATTTTGAGCGCGGTGCGCTGCCCCAGATAAAGGTAGGAATAGACGCCGGCCGAAAGCTGCCGGATGTAGCCCGCGCGCAGCAGCAGGCGGTGGCTGGAGACCTCGGCGTCGGCCGGGTCTTCGCGCAGCGTAGGGATGAACAGTTGCGACCAGCGCATCAATACATTCGCTTTCTCGGAAAGAGTGCCGAACAGAAACCCTTCGCGCAAACCGCGTAAACGCAGGAGCGTAGCGGAAGCACCCGGCAGTGTCAACCGAGCCGCGGCGTTGAAAACCCGCCGCGAGTCCGATAGAATCGCGGCTGAGCACGCAATGCCTGACTCTACTGCTAAACCGCGCCTCGTCGTGGGCGCGGACCACGCCGGTTATCGGGTCAAAGAAGCGGTCAAGAAATTTTTGACCGAGCAGGGCTACGAAGTGCAGGACATGGGCACCGATTCGGAAGAGTCGGTGGACTACCCCGACTTGGCGCGGCTGGTGGCGGAAAAAGTTGCCCGCGGCGAAGCCGACATCGGCCTGCTGGCCTGCGGCACCGGCATGGGCGTGGGCATCGCGGCGAACAAGGTGCCGGGCATCCGCGCCGCCGTGGCGCACGACGCTTTCACCGCCCGGCTGGCCCGGCAACACAATGATGCTAACGTGCTTGCCTTCGGTGGGCGGGTGGTGGACGAGAGGACCGCCATCGAAATTGTCCGGGAATTCCTGAACGCACAATTCGAAGGCGGGCGGCACCAGCGCCGCATTGAGAAAATTGCGGCGCTGGAAGCAGCGCCCGGACCAGCCAAACAGGCCGCGCGGGGCGGAAAAAAGTAGGCAGCATGCCCAACGAAACCGAAGCCCTGAAACGGATCGAGCGCCCGCTGGCCGAAGTGGACCCGGAAATTGCAGAGATTATCGCTGCGGAGGTCCGCCGGCAGGCCACCGGCCTGGAATTGATTGCCTCGGAAAATTTCGTGTCAGAAGCCGTGCTCGAAGCAATGGGCTCGGTGTTCACCAACAAGTACGCAGAAGGCTATCCGGGGAAGCGGTACTACGGCGGTTGCGAGTTGGTGGACCGCGCCGAGCAGCTGGCGATTGACCGCGCGAAGGAAATCTTTGGCGCCGAGCACGTCAACGTGCAGGCGCACTCGGGGACGCAGGCCAACGTGGCCGTGTACATGGCCGCGCTCCAGCCGGGCGACACCGTGCTGGGCATGAATCTGGCGCACGGTGGGCATCTGACGCATGGCCATCCGCTAAATTTTTCCGGGCGCATGTACAAGTTCATCGCCTACGGCGTGAACGCGGAAACCGAGCTGCTCGACTACGACGAAGTCGAGCGGCTGGCGCGGGAACACAAGCCGAAGATGATTGTGGCCGGCGCCAGCGCCTATGCGCGGGTGATTGACTTCGAGCGCCTGGCGAAGATTGCGCAGTCGGCGGGCGCGCTGCTGTTCGTGGACATCGCCCATATCGCCGGATTGATCGCTGCCGGGCTGCATCCGAGCCCGGTGCCGCACGCCGACTTCGTCTCCACCACGACGCACAAGACGCTGCGCGGGCCGCGCGGCGGACTGGTGATGTGCAAGGAAAAGTACGCAAAAGAGCTCGACCGAATCACCTTCCCGGGCACGCAGGGCGGACCGCTGGTGCACATCATCGCGGCCAAGGCGGTGTGCCTGAAGGAAGCGATGGAGCCGTCGTTCCGCGAGTACCAGAAGCAGGTGATTGCGAACGCGCGGGCACTGGCCGCGGGCCTGGCCGAGCGGGGATTTCGCATCGTGACCGGCGGTACGGACACCCACCTTTTCCTGGTGAACGTCCACGCGCGCGGGCTGACCGGCCGCGAGGTCGAGCTGGCGCTCGAACGCGCCGGCGTCACCGTGAACAAGAACGCCATCCCCTTTGACCCGCTGCCGCCGATGAAGGCGGGCGGGATCCGCATCGGCACCCCGGCCGTCACCACCCGCGGGATGGGTGAGCCGGAGATGCACCAGGTTGCTGCCTGGATCGCAGAAATCGTCCAGCACCTCGGCGATACGGCCCGCGAAAAGCGCGTGCGCGAGGAAGTGGCCGAGCTGGCAGAAAAATTTCCGCTGTATGAAAAGCGCCTGCGCGCCGCCGATGGCACTCCGTATCGCGTGCAGAGGACTCCGGCACGCTTCTGATTCCCCGCCGGGGAAAGTCCACCATGCGCATCGCGATTGACATTCGCCGCGCCGGAGACTTCGGCGTAGGCACCTACCTGCGCAACGTCATCAACCAGCTTGCCCGGCAGGACCGCACCAACGAATATCTGCTTGTCGGCAGCCAAGAGCACCTGGGAGAGTTCGACAGCCTGCCGGAGAATTTCCAACTGCTCGAGTATCCACACCCGCCGGGCAGTTGGCACACCCATTTCCATTTGCCGCTCGTCCTGCAGGAGCAGCGCACCGACCTGCTGCACATGCCGTGGTTCTACGCGCCCGCGTGGGCCACCTGCCCGATGGTCATCACCGTGCACGATCTGACCGACCTGCTCTATCCGCCCGACGGCGCGCGGATCATTCAAACCGGCAGGCTGTTTTTCGCGCGGCGGGCGCTGGAAAAGGCGCGGCGCATTATGAGCGTATCGCAGGCCGGGCGGCGCGAGCTGGCGCGCGTCTTCGGCATCGCCGAGTCGAAAATCGAGGTCATCTACAATGCGCTCGACGAGCGCCTGGTGCGCGAACCCTTCCCGGCCGACGCGGACCGCATCCTGGAGCGCCATGCAGTGAATTTTCCGTTCCTGCTGTACGCGGGAAACATCAAACCACACAAGAATCTGGTCCGGTTGATTGAAGCGTTCGCGGTGGTCAAGGCAGAGCTTTACAACGAACCGGAGTTCCGTAACCTGAAGCTGCTGGTGATTGGCGACGAGCTGGCCAAGCATCCCGACCTGCGCCGCGCCGTGGTGCGCAGCCGCGTGCGGGAGGACGTGCGCTTCATGGGCTTCGTGCCCTACCAGACGCTGCGCGTGTTTTACGCGCGGGCGCAAGCGTTTCTGTTCCCGTCGTTGTACGAAGGCTTCGGGCTGCCACCGCTGGAAGCCATGGCCCACGGCACGCCGGTGGTCACCTCGAATGTGTCGTCGCTGCCGGAAGTGGTCGGCGAGGCAGCGCTGCTGGTGAATCCCGAGAACGTGTTCGACATCGTGCGCGGCATCCGGCTGGTGCTGACCGACGGGAGGTTGCGCCAGCAGCTGGTGCGCTCCGGCTATCAGCAGGTGCAGCGGTATTCTTGGGAACGCTCGGTTGCGCAGATCCGCGCGGTGTACGAAGCGGCGCCGGGCGTCGTTGCCGGGCAGCGCGCCGCCTCGGCCGCCTCTTGAGCGGATCAGACCGGCTCAATGTGCAGTTCGCGGACATCTCCGCCGCGGATGCGAAAGGCGCGCACGGGCTTCGCCGCATCAGGCGCCGTTGAAAGAATGAAATAGGCGGCGTCGGGATAGTAGGCGCGCTGGATATCGCGCCGGGAGGGCTGGTTTTGGCCCTGCGGGTGGGAGTGATAAATGCCGAGCAGTTCGAGCCCGGCGGCGCGCATTTCGCGAAAGCGCTCAAACAGCTCCTGCGGTGCGATTTCGAAATGGGTAGCGCTGGCGAGTGCATTGGTGGCCGGATAGATGGTGGTAATGACGCCGTCGCGCCCGGCCAGCAGCCCGCAGCACTCCATCGCGGGGTCGCGCAGCGCTTCGACGCGCAACCGCTCCAGAACTTCCCGTCGGATGCGAACCGATGCCTTCATGGCCCATTTGTATACCGCACCCGGACGGCCGACTGGAAACAATTGCCGCGTTGAGCGAAACGGAAAATTCTGCCGTCGCGTCCAAGCGAATTTGAGGGATCCGGTCGGCCGAACACACAGGGTTCCTTCATGTCTGGTCCTTCTCTTTTTCTGTTGGCGGGGATGGTGTTGCTGGCGGGCCCGGTGACTGCTGCGGCAGTGCAGAATCCGAGCCATCCTCCGCGGACCCTGCACATTCAGCAGATCAAGACCAACGTGCAGGTGGATGGCCGGCTTGACGAACCTGTCTGGGATGAACTGGTCCCGGCGGAAGGCTTCCTCCAGTCGGAACCGGACGAGGGCGCGCCGGTCAGCGAACGCACCATCGCATACCTGTTTTACGACGATCAGCATCTTTACATCGGCTTCCGCTGCTACGATTCCGAGCCAGAGAAAGTCATCGTCCGCTTCGACGCCCGCGACGCGCGCACCAATTCCGACAGCGTTGGCGTGTTCCTCGACCCCTTCGGCGACCGCAGAAACGGCTACTTCTTCAGTCTGAACGCCGCCGGCGGACAGTTTGATGCACTGGTTTCTGCCGATGGGGGGTTCGATTCTACCTGGGACGGCATCTGGTACAGCGGCGTCGAGCGCAATAACGAAGGCTGGACGGCAGAAATGGCCATTCCCTTCCGGTCGATCCGCTTTCGCACCGACCGGCCCTGGGGGCTGAATCTGAGCCGCGACATCGCGCGCAAAAACGAGGAAGCCGCCTGGCAGTTTATTGCCCGCTTCGAGGGACGCACAATTCCTTCTCGCGCCGGCTACCTGGAAGGCGTCCGCGGCATTGAGCCGGGGCTTAGCCTGGAGTTCATTCCCTACACTTCCGGCCGCTGGCGGCGCGGCGCCGGCAATCCCCTGGACGACGAAAACGACTACGAGGGCGGTCTCGACGTCCGCTGGGGGCTGCTGCCGAATCTGACTGCCAACGTCACCGTCAATCCTGATTTTGCCGAAACCGAGGCAGACGAAATCAACATCTCGATTTCCCGTTTCGAGCTGTTTTTTCCGGAGAAGCGCGCGTTTTTCAACGAAGGCTCCACGTTCTTTTCCACGCCGCTAAACCTGTTCTTCACCCGGCGGGTGGGCGCGCGGCTGCCCGACGGGCGCCCGCAGCGCATCCTGCTGGGCGCGAAGCTGACCGGACGCATTGGCCCATGGACGCTCGGACTGCTCGAATCGCGCACCCAGCGCACGAAATTCACCGATCCGGAGACTCGCGAACTGCTCACCGCGCCGGCGGCGAATTTTTTCGTCCTGCGCGTGCGGCGCGACATTTTCGAAAGCTCCTCGGTCGGGTTCCTGACCGTAAACCGCGACCAGGGCGACGGCGACATTGGCTCGACCCAGCGCGTTCATGCCGTGGACCTGAGCATCGTGCGCGGCTCGCGCATCCTGTGGACCACGCAGGCAGCCTATAACCAGAACGAAACCATGCCGGAAGGCGGCATCCAGCGGACCGCTTTCCGCTCGCACTTCAACTTTGACTCCGACGAACTCGAGCTTCGGATGCGCTACAAGTTCGTGGGGCGCGGCTTTGACGTCAGCGCCGTCGGCTTCGAGCCCGAAACCGACCGCCACAGTGCCCTCGCCGCCATCGAATGGAAGCCCTTCCTCGACCGCCATGGCATCCGCCAGATTTTTTTCGAGCTGAACCAGGACATCAGCCTGAACACCGCCGGGCTGACCGAAGATTCCGGCAGCGACGCCGAAGTGCGCGTCGAATTTCAGAATTTCTGGTCCGCATCGGTGCGCTACTCGTACGATCTGGTGCGGTTCTTCGAATTCACTCCCGATTTCGGGCGCAACACCAACCGGACGCGCATCTATATCGAGCCGCGCGTGAACATCGAATTCGACACGAACAGTAACAAGCCGCTGTTCCTGAGTTACGAGTACACCTGGAGGAAATTCGCGCAGTTCCGCGACAATTTCTACGGCCGCGGCGAAACGCACGAGCTTGCCCTGACCGGCCGACTGTTTCGCCGCGCTCGCCTCGAGCTGCGCGGGACGCTGGTGCGGGAATTCCTCGACGACGGGACGCCTTTTCAGGTGCGGCGGCTGTTTGTCGCACGGCTGAATTACCAGTTCACGCCCAGGCTGCGCTACCGAATTTTGGGACAACTGGCCAACGACCGGCGGGGACAGGAGTTCAACGTCAACTCCGTTGTCGTGTACGACTTCACGGCCCGTTCGAACTTTGTGCTGGGCTACAACTATCAGCGCGAGTCGCCCGGCCGGCCGAGCGACCTGGGCAATGAATTTTTCGTGAAGCTCTCCTACCTGTTTCAGTTCTGAGGCAAGGGCTGCGTTCGGATGCCCTGGCCCGTCGGGGCGCATCAGCATAAAATAGCAAGATGATTAAACGGCACAAGTCGCTCTATCCGCTCAGCCATCACCATCACCATGCGTTGGTGCGCGCGCTGGAAATCCGTCGCGCCGCCGGAAGGACCGCGGCAGAACGCTCCGGTGCGCTGCGTGAAGCCGGGCGCACGCTGATCGAATTCTGGAAGAAGAGCGGCAGCATCCATTTCCGCGAGGAAGAAGAAGTTTTGTTGCCGGCCTGCGCCCGCCGCGTGAACATTGCCGATGAGCCGGCATTTGTCCGCATGCTGGCCGAGCACGCCGCCATCCGTGCCCGCTTGGCGGATCTCGAGCGGGCTCTGGCTGACAACAAGCCGGCCGATGAGCTAATTGTGGAGCTGGGCCGCATGCTCCACGATCACGTCCGGCTGGAAGAGGAGCAGGTGTTCCCTCGCGCCGAAGAGCTCCTGAAGGAGGATGGGCTGCAGGAAATCGCGCCGCATCTGACGCAGCTCCACCCGAAAACGTGCGAGACGGGCGCGGCAGCATCTTCGGAAAATTAGGGTTTCGAGTCGCTGGTTCCTGCCGGGCCAGCCACCTGCGCACAAACCGAAGGTGGCGTCCTGCCTGGCCTGGGTGTGATGCCAAGACGGCTGTGGGTTATCCCGCCCCCGGCCTTTCTGGATCAACGAGTCCTTTCGCACGGCTCATGTTTTCAAGGAGATATGGCTGACCGATGGGCCATTTCGATGGTGGGCGGATTGCTCTGCCGGAGGGCGGGGTAGAATGTCTGCTCGGGGGAACCATGGATAATGTATCCAAACTGCAGGTGACCAGCCCGGCCGAAGAACTCATCCGGCTGGCCGAAACCTACGGTGCGCACAATTATCACCCGCTGCCGGTGGTCATCGAACGGGCCAAAGGTGTGTGGGTGTGGGACGTCGAAGGCCGCAAGTACATGGATTGCTTGTCGTCGTATTCCGCGCTGAATCAGGGCCACTGTCATCCGCGTATCGCCGAAGCGGCCCGGCGGCAGTTTGAAAAAGTGACGCTGACATCGCGCGCGTTTCACAACGCCGAACTGGGCCCGCTGCTGAAGCAGCTGGCCGAGTTGTGTGGCATGGAGATGGTACTGCCGATGAACTCCGGCGCCGAGGCCGTGGAAACAGCAATCAAGACAGCGCGGAAGTGGGGCTATCTGAGGAAGCGTGCCGAAGAAGACCGCGCGGAAATAATTGCCTTCGAGAATAATTTTCACGGCCGTACCATCACTGTAGTGAGCTTTTCCACCGAGGCGCAGTACCGCCGGGGCTTCGGGCCGTTCACGCCAGGATTCCGCGTGGTGCCGTTTGGCGATGCGGAGGCTGTTCGCAGGGCGGTCAACCGCAACACCGTGGCTGTTCTGGTCGAACCGATTCAGGGCGAGGCAGGGGTCATCGTGCCGCCTGCCGGTTTTCTGCATAAGCTGCGTGAAATCTGCACCGGCGAAAACATTCTTTTCATTGCCGATGAGATTCAGACCGGGCTAGGCCGCACTGGAAAACTGTTTGCCTGCGAGCACGAAGGCGTGAAGCCCGATATATACGTGCTGGGCAAAGCCTTGGGCGGCGGGTTCTACCCTGTCTCGGCCGTGGTCGGTTCACGCGAAGTGCTCGGGGTATTCGAGCCGGGCGACCACGGCTCGACCTTCGGCGGCAACCCGCTGGCCTGTGCAATCGCGCGCGAAGCGCTGCGGGTGATTGTCGAAGAAAAGCTGCCGGAGCGCGCTGCGGAAATGGGCGATTATTTCATGGACGGCCTGCGCAAGATTGCTTCACCGCATGTGAAGGAAATCCGCGGGCGCGGGCTGCTGATCGGCGTCGAGATCAAAAAGGAGTCCGGCCCGGCGCGGCCGTTCTGCGAGCGGCTGATGGAAGAGGGCCTGCTCTGCAAAGAGACGCATCATCAGGTCATCCGGTTTGCGCCGCCTCTGGTCATCTCCCGCGATGAAATTGATTGGGCGCTCGACCGAATCCGCCGGGTCCTTGCTTGAAATGAAAAGGGGCGCCCGCCAGGGGTGCCCCAAACTGGCCGCGCATCACCCGACACCAGCCACTGCTGATCAAGCGCCGGCTTTTTGGGCCTGGCGGCGGAGGAAGGTGGGCACGTCAAGGTCATCGAGCGCGCCCTGTTGAACAATTTCACCGACATTGCGCGCCACTTCGCGGGTGACGTCTTCGGGCCGGTCGGCGCGTGCGGCTTTCCACGTTTTCGGCATATAGCTGGGCCGATGGTGCGAACGCCGCGCTGCTGCTTCCTTGAACCCGGTGGCAATGACGGTAATCTTGACCTGCTCTTTCATCGCCTCTTCCTGCACGGCGCCGAAGATGATGTTGGCGTTTTCGTGCGCGGCTTTCTGGATAATTGAAGAGGCTTCGTGGACTTCGTGCAGGGTGAGCGTAGAGGAACCGGTGACGTTAATCAGGATGCCTTGTGCACCGTTAATTGAATTGTCCTCGAGTAGCGGGCTGCTGATGGCGCGGTTGGCGGCGTCCACGGCACGATTCGACCCGGAAGCCACAGCCGTGCCCATCACCGCGTAACCCATGCCGTGCATGATGGTTTTCACGTCGGCAAAGTCGCGGTTGATGATGCCCGGGATGGTGATGATGTCGCTGATGCCCTGCACACCCTGGCGCAGGATGTCGTCGGCGATGCGGAAGGCTTCGAAGAAGCTGGTGCCGCGCTCGACGGTCTCCATCAGGCGCTCGTTGGGAATCACGATGACGGTGTCCACACAGCCAACCAGTTCGCCGAGCGCCTGCTCGGCCTGGGCCATGCGGCGCTTGCCCTCGAAGGCGAATGGCTTGGTAACCACGGCCACGGTCAGCGCGCCGAGCTCGCTGGCCAGGCTGGCCACGACGGGCGCGGCGCCGCTGCCGGTGCCGCCGCCCAGACCGGCGGTGATGAAGACCATGTCGGCGCCTTCGAGCGCCTCGATAATTTTTTCCGTGTCTTCGAGCGCAGCCTTGCGGCCAACCTCAGGGTTGGCGCCGGCGCCGAGCCCCTTCGTCAGCTTGGCGCCGAGCTGCAGCTTGACCGGCGCATGCGACATCTTCAGCGCCTGCATGTCGGTATTGGCGGCGATGAATTCCACCCCCTCGACTTTGGCGCGGATCATGCGGTTGACGGCGTTGGTGCCGCCGCCGCCCACACCGATGACTTTGATGCGGGCGCCCTGCTGCTGCTCTTCGTTCAGCGAGAAACGGATGGCGGTGTCTTTCTGCATCATCTTGCTTTCCCCCAATTCTTCCGGCGCGATCTTGCGACCACGCAGCGTGAATCTCGGCATGCGATCACCTCGCAGACCCTGCGAACAGGGCCTTCAATTTGGCCGCCAGCCCCGTGGGGCGCTGCGCGGCCAGGCGGCGCGCGCGGATCCCGTAGAGCAGCAGCCCGATGGCGGTTGCGTATTCGGGCTGGGTGATTTCCTCGGTCATGCCTTCGAGGCCCCGCGGCACAGCCACGCGCACCGGAAGCTCAAAGACGGCTTCAGCCAGCTCGGGCAGGCCGGCGAGCTTGCTGCCCCCACCGGTGAGGACGAATCCGGCGGAGAGTTGAGAATCGAGGCCGGCGCGGTGCAGGTCGTCGCGGACCAAAGCCAGCAGTTCCTGGGCGCGCGGCTCGACGATTTCACACAGCATCCGTGTATAAATCGTGCGCGGCGGCCGGTCGCCGACCGTGGCGATTTCAATCGCCGCGTCTTCGCGGAGCACCTGCCGCCAGGCCGCGGCGTACTCGCACTTCACTTTTTCCGCTTCGGGCAGCGGCGTGCGCAGGCCGACGGCCAAATCGTTGGTGAAATGGTCGCCGCCAACAGGAATTGCAGCCGTGTAACGCACGACGCCGCCGGCGTAAACCACCAGGTCGGTGGTGCCACCACCGATGTCCAGCAGGCAGCAGCCCAGTTCGCGTTCGTCATCGGTCAGGCAGGCGTCGGCCGAGGCCAGCGGCTCGAGCACCGTATCGGTCACATGCACGCCGGCGCGGTTTACGGCGGTGACCACGTTTTGCGTGGCGGTGACCGATGCAGTTACCAGGTGGACATCGGCTTCCAGCTTTTGTCCCACCATGCCGATGGGATCGCGGATGTTGTCGTGCCCGTCGAGGAAGAACTCCTGCGGGAGCACGTGCAAAATTTCACGGTCTTCCGGCAGGGTAACGCTGCGCGCAGCTTCCACCGCGCGGCGAACGTCTTCCTTCTGCACGTCGCGGGGGCGGCTGCCCAGGGAGATGCATCCGCGGCTGTTCACACCGCGCACGTGCCCGCCCGAGATGCCGATCCACGCCGCTTCGACCGGCACGCCCGCGGCCGACTCTGCCTCTTCCAGCGCGCGGTGGATCGAGCTGACCGCCGCATCCAGGTTGACGATGGCGCCCTTGCGCATCCCGCGCGACTCGGCTGCACCCATGCCCAGGAAGCGCACCGTTGCTTCCAGCGGCTCGCAAATCAGCACGCACGTCTTCGTGCTGCCGACGTCGAGCGCAACAATGTGGCGGCTTTCTTTCATCACGGCCTTTCTTCCGGATTCACCACCACCTGCCGTTCAAACCGCAAATCCACCGAATCCACGCGGCCGGCGCGTGCCCGCCACTGGCCGATGTTGTTTATGAAAACGCGAAAGCGGCCGAAGAAGTCGCGGTCACCGAAGTGCACCAGCACGGAAACCTGACCGCTGTGTCCGTTGCCTAACTCAGGCAGGCCAGCCAGGACGGCTTTCAAATCGTTTGCATCCGAAAGGTCCACTTCGCTCACGAACTGCGAAGCGCCTTGGTGGGCCTGTTCGATCTGCGCCAGAAAGGTTGCGTAGAGTTGCATGCGCCGCCGGCGTTCGGCAGGGGCCATGGCCGCGCTGATGCCGCTGACTACCGGGAAGCGGAACCCGGCCCCTGCTTCCGCAGGCGGATCGAGAATGACGCCATAGGCGTCTACCAGTGCCAGCACAGGGCCGAGCCGCAGAAACGCTACCGGCTTGCGCTCCGCGATTTCGACTTCAATACGGTTGGGCAGAACACGGCGGACAATGGCGCGTTCGACCCAGGGAATTTCTTCAATCTGCGCGCGGCGTTTTTCAAGCGGCACCCGCAGCACGCTGCGGTGCCGGTCAGGGTAGAACTTTTCCAGGATGGCGGCGCGGCTAACGTGTTGATGGCCCACCACGCTTACCTGATCGGGAGAGGCCAGAGCCATCTGCGGCGCATGCAGCAGGAAGTCCACCGCCAGGAAGACGCCGCCGGCCGCTGCCACCAGCGACACGGCCGCAACACTCCAGCGCAAGTACGCCCGGCGGGCCTGCCGGCCGAATTTCCGCCGACGGATTTCCACCGGCTGCTGCCGGCGCAGATAGCGCGGCTCATCCCGCTCCTGGGGCACGACCGCGTCCGGTTGGTACAGCTCCTGATCCACCATCTCCCTCAGGCCTTCCAGATGATGACCTCCTCTTCCAGTTCGATGCCGTAGGCGTAGCGCACCTTCTCACGCACAGCGTCCATCAACCGCAGCATGTCGGCGCAGGTGGCCGCACCGGCGTTGACAAAAAAATTGGCATGGCGGTCACTGACCATGGCGTCGCCCACGCGGAAGCCTTTCAGGCCCAGCGCGTCAATCATCCGCCCGGCTGACGCCCCGGGCGGATTTTTGAAAATGCAGCCGGCCGATTTCTGATTCAGCGGCTGGCTGGCGCGGCGTTTTTCGTTGCAGATACGAATGCCTTGGAGGATCTCCTGGAACGGTTTGGAAAGGAGTTCCAGCTTCACTGCCAGCATCATATCATCCGGGTCAAACGAAGTGTGCCGGTAATCGAAGCGGATTGCGTCGTTGCGCAAGGTTTCGATTTGGCCGCGAGCGCTGCGGAAAATCTCCACCTCGCGCACGAAGCTGCCAATCTGCGTTCCATAAGCGCCGGCGTTCATGCGCAGCGCGCCACCGACTGAACCGGGCACGCCAATCAGGCCCTCCATGCCGCCCAGGTTGGCGCGGGCACACTGCGTGACGGTGGCCCCAAGGTCGGCCGCCGCGTCTACCCAGGCTGTGTTGCCTTCGATGCGCACCGCCGAGGCCAGCGGCGCCAGTTGCAGCACCACCCAAGGCAGGTCACCGTCGGCCACCAGCAGATTGCTGCCACCTCCAAGAAGGCGAAACGGAATGCCTTCGCGGTGCAGCAGCCGGACCAGCTCCGGAATCGCCTGCCGGTCGCGGATGCGCAGCAGGTCAGCGGTGCCGCCGATGCCGAAATGGGTGTAATCGGCCAGCGAGGTACATGGCAGCAGCTCCACGCCGAGCTTCGGCAGCGCAGCGGCGAGTTGTGAGTTTTCAATCCGCATTGCCGGTCGTCACTTTCGCGCCCAACAGCATGGCCAGTTCTTCAACGGCGCGGCCCACGCTGCCGGCACCGATGGTCATGACCGCGTCGCCAGGACTTGCTTGGGCCAGCAGGGCTTCGATGCCCTCCTGCATCGTGCTGCGGAAGATGACGCGCTTGTGGCCGGCGGCGCGGATGGCGTCGGCCAGGGCTTCGCCGGTCACGCCGGCGATGGGATCCTCGCCGGCGGCGTAGATGTCAGTCAGCACGAGCAGGTCGGCCTGATGGAACGCGCTCAGGAACTCCTCCCACAGATGCTTGGTGCGCGTGTAGCGGTGCGGCTGGAACAGCACCAGGATGCGATCGAAGCCGCAGAGCCGCGCCGCTTCCAGTGTGGCGCGAATCTCGGCGGGGTGATGGCCGTAGTCGTCGATCAGGGTGATGCCGTTGGCCGAGCTGCGAATCTCAAACCGCCGGCCGACCCCGGTGAATTTTTCCAGTCCGGCGCCAATCAGGTCGGGCGGGATGTTCAGATACAGCCCGACGGCGGCTGCAGCCGTGGCATTGCGCACGTTGTGCAGCCCGGGCGGATTCGACAGGAAAAACCGGCCCAGGTCTTCGCCGCGGTAGCTGAGCCGGAATTCGCTCTCCAGTCCCATCAGCTTGACATCGCGGATGCGCAGGTCGGCCTGGTGCGAAGTGCCGTAGGTGATCACCGGCCGTTTGATGTGCGGCAGGATGGCCTGCACGTTGGCGTCGTCCATGCACAGAATTGCGGAGCCGTAGAAGGGCACGCGGTTCACGAACTGGATGAAAGCCGACTGGATGTCCTCGAGCGAGTCGTAGTGGTCCAGATGCTCGCGGTCAATGTTGGTGACCACGGCCACCACCGGCGCCAGCAGCAGAAAGGTGCGGTCGCTTTCGTCGGCTTCCACGACCATGTATTCGCCTTTGCCGAGCCGCGCTGTGGTGCCGGCCTGATTCACGCGCCCGCCGACGACAAACGTCGGATCCATGCCTGCGGCGGCCAGCACGGAAGCGACCATCGAGGTGGTTGTGGTTTTGCCGTGGGCGCCGGCCACGGCGATGCCATATTTCAGCCGCATCAGCTCGGCCAGCATTTCTGCGCGCGGGATGACGGGAATCTTTCGCCGGCGCGCTTCCACGACTTCGGGGTTATCCGGCCGCACGGCCGAGGAGGTCACCACGACGTGGGCACCTTCAACGTTTTCGGCGCGGTGGCCTTCGTGGATAATCGCCCCTAGATTTTTCAGTCGCTGGGTAATCGCTGAAGCCTTCAGGTCCGAACCGGAAACCGAGTACCCCAGCGTGAGCAGGACTTCGGCGATGCCGCTCATGCCGATGCCGCCGACGCCGACCATGTGGATGCGCTGGAAGTTGCGAAACATCACCATCATGCGCGCACCGCCTGTTCGATCAGTTCCACGATCGCTGCCGCCGCGCCCGGACGCGCCAGCACGCGGACGCGCTGTTCCATTTCTTCGATCTGCCGGGGCTGGGAGAGCAGAGCGGCTACCGTTTCGGCCAGCCGCCGGGCGGTGAGCTGGTGCTGCGGAATCACGCGGGCGGCACCGGCTGCTTCGAAGACCTGAGCGTTACGCAATTGATGGCTGTCGGCGGCGGCGCCAAAGGGGATAAGAATGGCGGCGCGTCCGGCGGCGGCAATCTCCGCCAGGGTGATGGCACCCGCGCGGCAGATCAGCAGGTCTGCGCGGGCCATGCGCTGCGCCATGTCCTCGATGAAGGGCACAACCTCCGCGTGCAGGTTCCGCGCGACATACGCCTCGCGCACTGCATTATAGTCGCGTTCGCCGGTCTGGTGAATGAAGAAGACGCGTTCGCGAAAAGCCTCCAGCAGGGGCAGCGCTTCAACCATCGTGCGATTCAGGAGCTGCGCGCCCTGGCTGCCGCCGGTCAGCAGCACGGTGAGCTGCGCGGTGTCCGCTGCGCAGTGTCGAAAGCGGCGCTCACGCCGCGGCACCCGGAAGAACTCGGCGCGCACCGGGCAGCCCGTCTGCCGAGCGCGGGCGCCCCAATAATCGCCCTGCGGAAAGGCGGTCGCCACGCGGTCGGCCACCGGGCCCAGCAGGCGGTTGGCGAATCCGGGCACGGCATTGGGTTCAAAAATCACCGTGGGGATGCCCTGCATCTTGGCCATCAGAATCACCGGGCCGGAAGCGTAGCCGCCCACGCCAAACGCCGCGACGGGCCGGTGGCGCCAGAGGACTCGGGCCGCATCGGCCAGCGAAACAGGCAACATGGACAGGTTATGCACCAGCCGCGAGCCGCGCATACCCTTCAAGCCCCCCACGCGAATCGTCTCCAGCGGCAACCCGGCAGTCGGCACCAGCTTGGCTTCCAGTCCGCGTTGGGTTCCGACAATCACCACTTCTCTGCCCTGGCCTGGCTCCAGCCATTCCCTGGCGACGGCCAGCGCCGGAAAAACGTGTCCTCCGGTACCGCCGCCGGCGATTAGGAGCTTCATGGTGCCGCCAGCGCAGCTCGCATGGGCTCAGTCCGCGTGCTGCGCAATGTTCAGGAGCACCCCGGTGGCCAGTAGCATCACCAGCAGGCTCGAGCCGCCGTAGCTGATGAACGGCAGCGGGATGCCCTTCGTGGGCATCAAACCAAGCACGACGCTCACGTTAATCAGCGCCTGGCTGAGCACCATCACCGTGATGCCCACCGCCGCCAGGCGCCCGAAATCATCCGGAGCGGCCGAGGCGGCGCGAATGCCGCGCCAGCCGTAAATCGCGAAGAGCGCGATCACCGCTACGCCGCCCAGAAAGCCCAGCTCTTCGCAGAGCACGGCGTAGATGAAGTCGGTGTGCGCCTCCGGCAGATAGAACAGCTTCTGCCGCGATTCCATCAGGCCCACGCCGGTCAGCCCGCCGCTGCCCACGGCAATCAGCGATTGGAGTAATTGGAACCCGCCGCCCTGCGGATCGGCTTCGGGGTTCAGGAAGACCAGCACGCGCCTGACCCGATACGGTTCGGCCAGGATCAACGCCGCCATGGCCGGCACGGCTACGCCGGCCGCAGCCGCCAGGTAGCGCCAGTCGAGCCCGGCGACAAAGAGCATGGCCAGCGCAATCAGAAAAATCTCAAATGCCGTGCCCAGATCCGGCTCGAGCACCACCAGCCCGACCATCAGCAGCACCGGCCCGAGCGCCGGCAGCAGCGTGTGCCGGAAGTCGTTGACGCCGAAGCTGCGCGGGCGCAGCCGCGATTCCAGCAGCGCCGCCAGGTAGAAAATCACAACCAGCTTGGCCAGCTCCGAAGGCTGCAGGCGCAGCGGCCCGAAATGAATCCAGCGATGTGCCGCGTTGACCGGCGAAAACAGAAAGACGGTGCTCAGCAGAATCAGAATCCCGCCCAGGCTGCTGTAGATCACCACCGGACGGCGCAGTTTTCGGTAGTCCACCTGCATCAGCGCGAACATCCCGCCCAGTCCCAGCAGCAGCCACAGGAGCTGGCGGCCGATGAAGCCGTAGGCGCTGCCGAACTCTTCCCGCGCCATTACAGCCGATGCACTGAACACCATCACAGCCCCTAGCAAGCAGAGCGCCAGGGTGGCGCCGTAAAGCCAGCGGTCGAATTGGACGGTGCGCGGCATCAGCTCACCCGTGCCGTCTGCTCCCGCTCGAGCTGGCGGACAAGCTGCTTGAATACACGTCCGCGATGCTCGAAGTTTTCAAACTGGTCGAAGCTGGCGCAGGCCGGTGCGAGCAGCACCGTGTCGCCCGGCTGGGCGCGGTCGAAAGCCAGGCGCACGGCACGGTCGAGCGTGCCGGCATGTTCGAGCGGCACGGCGTCTTTTAGCTGCGCGGCAATTTTTTCCGCCGCAGCGCCGATCAACAGCGCATGTTTAACGCGGCGGCGCAGCGAAGGGGCGAGCAGCGTGAAGTCGCCGCCCTTGTCTTTGCCGCCGAGAATCAGCAGCAGGTTGCCCGAAAATGCGTCCACCGCTTTCAGCGTGGCATCCACGTTGGTGGCTTTCGAGTCGTTGTAGAAGCTGACGCCGCTCAGCTCGGCGACGAACTCCAGCCGGTGCTCGACCCCGGCGAAGCTGCGGACGCCCGACGCAATCGCCGAAGGCGGCGCGCCGGCCAGATAGGCGGCCGCGGCCGCGGCCAGCACGTTTTCGACATTGTGGTCGCCGCGCAGGCCGATGTCGTGGCGCTGGAGCAGAATCGTCTCTCGGCCGTCGTCACGGAAGATGATTTCGTCGCCGGTGCGAATCAGCGAGGTCGAGGCGCGCAGGAAAGTGCCGGCAGCGACGCGCTTGGAGCGGCTGAACCAGAAGAGCTGCGGCTTGGCCGGGGCCAACCCAGCTACGCAAGGGTCATCGGCGTTCAGCACCGCCGCATCGGCTTCCTCCTGCTTTTCAAACAGCCGAGCTTTGGCAGCAGCATAAGCCTCGAACGAGGGGTGGCGGTCGAGGTGATCGGGCGTCAGATTCAGCAGGACGCCGATTTCGGGATGAAAGGCGTCAATCGTCTCAAGCTGAAAGCTGCTGACTTCGGCCACAGTGATGGTGGAGTCGCTGGAAGTTTCCACGCGAGAAATCAGCGGCACGCCGATGTTGCCGCCGACCAGCGTGGGGATGCCGGCGGTCTCCAGAATGTGTCCGATCAGGGCGGTGGTGGTCGTCTTACCATTTGAGCCGGTCACGGCCACCAGCCGGCCGCGCAGGAAGCGCCAGGCCAGCTCGATTTCACTCCACACCGGAATTCCTTTCTGCCGGGCAGCGGCCAGGTGCGGAGAATCCGCGGCGACGCCAGGGCTCGGGATGATCAGCTCCTGCGCGAGAAACGTTTCGCGACGGTGGCCGCCCAGTTCGAGCGCCACGCCGGCGGCGCGCAGCTTGGCCGCGGCCTCCGCCACGTGGGCTTCCTCTCGCTCTTCGCTGGCCGTGACGCGGGCACCGCGCCCGGCACAGAACAGAGCGGTGGCGATGCCGGTGCGAGCCAACCCGACCACCAGGACTCGTTTGCCTTGCAGTTCGACCGCGGGTTTCACTTGCCTTTCCTTTCGCTCCCGAATTGTCACCGCATCACCGCAGCTTCAGTGTGGTCAGGGAGAACAGCGCGAACACCAGCGCCGTAATCCAGAACCGCACGATGATTTTCGATTCGCTCCAGCCGATCAGCTCGAAATGATGGTGCAGCGGCGCCATGCGGAAGATGCGCCGTCCGGTGAGCTTGTAAGAGCCGACTTGCAAAATCACCGACAGTGCTTCCAGCACGAACACACCGCCCACGAAGAACAGCAGAATCTCCTGCTTGATGATTACTGCCACGGTGCCGATCGCGCCGCCGAGAGCCAGCGAACCGACGTCGCCCATGAAGACTTCCGCCGGGTGCGCGTTGTACCAAAGAAAGCCCAGAGCCGCGCCGGTAATCGCGCCGCAGAAAATCGTCAGCTCACCAACCTGTGGCATCTTCGCCAGGTCGAGGTACTCGGCGAAGCGGGAGTGGCTCGAAACGTAGGTCAGTGCGGTCCATGCCGCGGCGGCAATCATCACGCAGCCGATGGCCAGCCCGTCGAGCCCGTCGGTCAGGTTGACCGCGTTTGACGATCCCACAATCACCAGCACCAGAAAAATCAAAAACGGCAGATAGGCAAGCGGCCACAGATAGGGGCTGCCGAGCAGCAGGTCAATCACCAGGTCCGGCCGGACGTTTTTAAAGAACGGCATCAGCAATTCTGTGGAATAGACGCCATAAGCCTTCAGCATCAGCAGCGCGACGCCAATGACGAACGCTGTGGCAATCTGCAGGAACAACTTTGTGCGCGCGGTCAGGCCCAGGCTGCGCTTGCGGACGATTTTGTTGTAGTCGTCGGCAAAGCCGATAGCGGCGAACGCTACCGTCGCAAACAGCGCCAGCAGGACAAACGGATTGCGCAAGTCGGCCCAGAGCAGCGTGGGGATCACGATGGCGAGGACAATCAGGACGCCGCCCATCGTCGGGGTGCCGGCCTTCTTCAGATGGTTTGCCGGGCCTTCCTCCCGGATGTACTGCCCCACTTGCAGCTCGCGCAGCCGGCGGATCACCCACGGGCCCAGCACCAGGCAGAGCAGCAGCGCGGTCAGGCTCGCCATCGCCGTCCGCACGGTGATGTAGCGGAAGACGTTCAGGGGGCTGAAGTAAGGCTCCAGAACGTGATAGAGCAGGTAGTAAAGCATCCCGCGCCGCCTGTTATCGTCTCGGCAAAAACGCTCCTCACGAATTCGGCTGCGACTACGCGGACCGCGCCGGGGCATCCTCGGCCTTCCGGCCAGCGCCTGCGCGGAGGTGCTGCCGCTCGAGCACTTCGACGATGCGTTCCATCTTCACCCCGCGCGAGCCTTTGACCAACAGCAGGTCGCCACGGCCGAGGAATCCAGCCAGAAACCGCGCCGCATCATCCGACGTTTCAAAGAACTGGGTGCGGGCTTCGCTGAAGCCAGCTTCGATCGCGCCGCGAAGAATCTCCGCGGCTTGGCCCTGCACGCCGAGAATCCAGTCAATCTTGCGAGTGGCGGCAGCATGCCGGCCGGCTTCGCGGTGCAGCTCGGCAGACGCCGGGCCAAGTTCAAGCATTTCACCAGCAGCGAGAATCCGCCGGCGGTAGCCGGACGTGCTGGCCAGCAGATCGGTTGCCGCGGCCAGCGCCACCGGGTTCGAGTTGTAGCTGTCGTTGATGACTGCAAATCCCTCCTCGAACCGCAGCACTTCGCCGCGCAGCGCTGCGGGCTGCAACGCCGGCAGGACCGGCCGAGCGTCTTCCGCCGTGATGCCGAACTCCGCCGCAGCAGCCAGCGCGGCCAGCGCATTCAAAATGTTGTGCCGCCCGACCAGCGAAAGCTCGAGCCGCGCTTCGCCCTGGGGCGTGGTCACCGTGAACGCAGAGCCTTCCGCGCCGCGGTCTTCAATCGCCCGCGCGCGAAACTGCGCTGCCGGGCCGAAGCCGAAGGTAACCACGCGCCCGCTGAAGTGATCGCCGAAGCGCGCTACCCGCGCATCATCCGCATTCAGCACTGCGACCCCGTTTTGCGGGGCCAGACCTTCAATCAGCTCGCGCTTGGCCAGTGCGATTTCTTCCACCGAAGAAAAGAATTCCAGGTGGACCGGCGCGACGTTGGTCACCACACCGATCTCCGGCTCGGCGATTTCCGCCAGCCGCTTGAGCTCACCGCGGCGCGACATGCCCACTTCCACCACCACGGCCTCGTGGTCTTCTTGCAGCCGGCAGAGCGCCAGCGGCAGCCCGTAGGCGTTATTCAGGTTGCCTTCGGACTTCAGCACGCGGAGCCGCGCGGCCACCAGCGCCGCCAGAATTTCTTTCGTGGTGGTCTTGCCGGTCGAGCCGGTAACCGCCGCCAGCCGGCGTCCGGCGCGCCCGCGCGCCCAAGCGCGGCGGACTTCGCGGGCCAGCAGTTGCAGCGCGGCCAGGGTGTCGTCCACGGCCAGCAGCCGGCCACTCGCTTCCGGCGGTAGACGCCCCACACGAGAGCGGGAGATAACGGCGGCCAGCGCTCCCGCTTCGAGCGCCGCAGCGACAAAATCGTGTCCGTCGTGACGCGGTCCGTGTATGGCAAAGAACAGCTCGCCTGGGCGCACCGTTCGAGAATCAATCGAAACACCCGAACAGAGCGCGTCGGGGGCCAGCGCATCTCGGCCGGCAGGCAGTGCGGCGCCCAGAACACCAGCGATTTGGGCCAACGTCCAGCGCATCTTCGTTGCGGGGGGCTGGGCTTCACCGGTCTCCGTCAGGATTCGCTTCCAAATCCGGATGCCGGGGCGCGCAATTTCCTTCCGGCGCAGCAGCATTGGATTCGCCCGGCAATCGCTATCGCAAACTCGGTTCCTCGTTCGGCGCTTTCGAATAGCCGCGTTCGCCGAGCACGCGCAAGGCGATTTCGGCTTCGTCCCACGGCAGTTTCCGGTCGCCTAAAATCTGGTAACGTTCGTGCCCTTTGCCGACCAGCAGCACGATGTCGCCCGGGCGCGCTTCGTCGAAGGCGGCGCCGAAGGCGCGCTCGCGGTCCGGCTCGACAATGTATTTCGCCTGTGTGCGTTGCAGGCCGACGATAACGTCATTGATGATGAGCCGCGGATCCTCGCTGCGCGGATTGTCGTTGGTGAGCACGACCAGGTCGGCGGCGCTGCCGGCGGCTTCGCCCATCAGCGGACGCTTGGTGCGATCGCGCTCACCGCCGCAGCCGAAAACGATAATCACGCGGCCCAGCGGGTTCAGCTCGCGCGCCGTGGCGATGACGTTGCGGATGGCGTCGTGCGTGTGCGCGTAGTCCACCACCACCAGGAACGGCTGCCCGGCATCCACCCGTTCAAACCTTCCGGGGACGCGCTCCAGTTGCGCGATGCCCGCAGCGATGGCCGCCGGGTCCAGCTCCAGCGCCAGGCCCACGCCGACGGCCGCGAGCAGGTTGTAGATATTGATGCGCGCCACCAGCGGCGAGCGGATTTCGATTCTTCCGACCGGGGTTTCCGCTGTGAAGGCAATGCCAGAAAAACTCAAAGCCGGCTTTTTTGCCGTAATATCGGCCTTTTTTTCAAGTCCGAAGGTGAGCACGCGTTGCGGCAGACCGGCCAGCTCACGGCTGCGCGGGTCGTCGGTGTTCAGCACGCCCACGGCGGGCGGACCGGCGCCGGTGCCAGCAAACAGACGTCGCTTGGCGGCAAAGTATTCATCAATCGTCTTGTGGTAGTCGAGGTGGTCTTGCGTCAAGTTGGTGAACACCGCCGCGGCGAACGGGCAGCCCCACACACGGTCCTGCGCCAGCGCATGCGAGCTGACTTCAAACACAACGTGGGTGCCGCCGGCGTCGCGAACCTTCGCCAGAAAACGCTGCAGGTCGAGCGATTCGGGCGTGGTGTGGGTGGCGGGCTGAACACCGGTGGGCAGTCGGTATTCGACCGTGGCAATCATCCCGCTTGCCAGTCCGGCGGCGCGGAAGATGGAGTCCACCAGATATGTGGTAGTCGTCTTGCCATTGGTGCCGGTGATGCCGACGAGCTTGAGCTTTTCCGCGGGGCGGCCGTAAAAGTTAGCCGCAGCGGTGGCCAGCGCCCGCCGGGCGTTTGCCACCTGGACCCAGGCGACCGACACGGGCAGTTCCGCCGGCCTGGGCTGTTCGCTGAGAACTGCCGCAGCGCCGGCCCTCGCAGCGTCGGCGGCAAAGTAGTTCCCGTCTGTCTTTACTCCGCGCAAGGCGGCAAACAGCGCCCCACGGGTAACTTGCCGGCTGTCGCAGGTAATCGAGGCGATTTCGGCGGAAGCGTTGCCGGTAACTTCTACCGTTTCGGTTTCAACAAGCAGGTCTTCGAGCGTCATTCCCTTCTTCACCAGTATAGGCTTGCGGCCCCTCGCTCTCAAATTGCGTTTCGCTCGCCAGGCACGGTGTGCCACCTCAGTTCCTTCCCCTCGGTTCGGCATGGTGAGCCGGCGCTGCGGTGGCCCCCACTGGCGTGCCGCGTGCGAACCGGATGGTGATGCGGCTGCCACGCGGGACCCGTTCCCCGCGGGCCGGCGCCTGTTCGAGGGCAACTCCGGTGCCAATCAGGACCGGATGCAGTCCGATCCGGAGACACTGCTCGGTCACGGCGCGCACGGTTTTCCCGACGAGCAAGGGAACCTCGACCGCATCGGTGTCGCTCAGTGCCAGGGTAGGCGCGCGGTGAGCCGCAGCATCGGAGAAAAGCGCCGGTTCCACCGGTTCGGCGGCAGCGACGGAGGTGGAGACACGCTGCCAGGGATGAAAGTCACTCAACTCGTCTGTGCTCGGACGGGCTGAGCGGGCGCGCTCGAGCGGCGCAGGTGGCATCACATCGTGCGGCACTCCGAGGTAGGCCAGCACCTGTTCGGCAATTTTCTTAAACACCGGCGCGGCAACCTGCCCGCCGTGATATTCGCCGGCGGGCGAGTCGAGCATTACGAGCACGGTGATGGCCGGCTCATTCAGCGGCGCAAAGCCCACGTAGCTCGCGATGTGGTCGGTGAGCGAATAACGGCCCGTGACGGGGTCAATCTTCTGCGCGGTGCCGGTCTTGCCTGCCGAAGTCCAACCGTCGAGCCGCGCGGCCTGTCCAGTGCCTTCGAGCACGACCCGTTCAAGCAGCCGCCGCAGCGTGGCGGCCGTGGTGGCGCGGACCACGCGGACCGGGGCCGGCCGGCCAGGAGAAGTCACCCGCTCGCCGCGCTGAAGCTGGCGCACCAGTCGGGGTGGCACCAGCAGGCCACCGTTGGCGATGGCAGACATGGCGGTGACCATCTGCACCGAGGTCACACCCACTTCCTGCCCCATGGAAATGGAGCCCACCGAAACGGGCGTCCAGTTTTCGACCGAGCGCAGCAGCCCGCGGCTCTCTCCGGAAAGCTCGATGCCAGTGAGTTGACCGAAGCCGAAGGCGCGGATGTATTGGTAGAGCTTGCGTGCGCCGGTGCGCAGGCCGAGCTTGATGGCGCCGACGTCGCTCGACTTGGCCATGACCTCGGCCACGTTCAGCAGGCCGAAGGGCTTATGGTCGCGGATGCGATGGCCGGCGATGTGGATGGCGCCGTTCTGGCAGTCAATTACTTCATCGGCGTGCGTCAAATTTTCTTCAAATGCCGCGGCCAGGGTCACAATCTTGAATATCGAGCCTGGCTCGTAGACGGCACTGGTGGCCCGATTCATGCGCGCCGTTTCGCGCGACTCCTGCGGCGCGTTGGGATTGAACGAGGGCCAGTTGGCCAGGGCGAGGATTTCGCCTGTGGAGGGGTTTTGCACGATGACGGTGCCGGCCTGGGCGCGAGTGGCGCGGATGGCGGCCCGAAGCTCCTTTTCGGCGATGTATTGAATATGATCGTCGAGCGTGAGGAGGACGCTGGCGCCGCGCTGCGGCTCGCGGCCATCGCGGTCGTACCAGCGGCGGCGGGCATCGGCCATCACCAGCATGCGCACCGGCTGGCCGCGAATCTCCTCGTCCAGCGAGTACTCGATGCCGGCCAGGCCCTTCTCGTCAAGGTCCACGAAGCCGAGCACATGCGCGGCCAGGTCGCGTTTGGGATAAAAGCGGCGGTTCTCCTTCTGGAAGTAGATGCCGGAAAGGTTCAGCGCCTTCAGCTGCTCGACGGTTTCCGCATCCAGCTTGCGCCCCAGCCAGACGAAGCTGCGCGAGCGGCTGAGCCGCGTTTCAATCTCCTCCGGTGAAGAATTGAGGACCGGCGCCAGCAGGCGCGCGGCCAAGTAGGGGTTGGGGATTTCGGAGGGCACGGCGAAGGCGGAATCCACCTGGATGCTGACAGCCAGTTCGCGGCCATTGCGGTCGTAGAGGATGCCGCGCGGCGGGGCGACCTCGACGACGCGCTGCTGCTGCCGCCGGGCGCGTTCCAGGTAGCTGCGGTATTCAACCAGCTGCAGCCGGCCCAGTTGCAGCGTGGCCACCAGCATCCAAACCACGGCCAGCGCCGCTACCAGCCCGACGCGAAACTGCGGCTGGGCACGGTTCTCGGTGCAGATAGCTTTGTGCCTCATGCCCTCAGACCCTTGCTTTCGGTCCTGTCCCGCGGGGCGAACAAAAAGCCCCCGAAGCTTCGGGGGCCCGGTCATTCCGGAAACGCCGCCGCATCGGCGCTGTTCATTGCCGCTCGCCGGTCCCCTCCGCGGGCGAAGACGACGGGCGGTCTGCACGTGCCTGTGCGAGCACCGCGCCGACCGGCGCCGTCACCGGAACCACCTGGCCGGGCAGCGGAACCGTCAGGCCCAGCTCCCGTCGGGCAATCGCGTCAATGCGCATCGGGGAGCGCAGCGCGGCTGCCTCGAGCTTCAATTGCAGATTCATCTGCGCGGCCTGTTCGCGCTCAGCCTTCAGCTCCTCGATGCGGTAGCCCAGCTGGATGCACTGAAAATGCTGCCAGGCGTAGAGAAGCACGCCGGCCGCGAGCAGCGCCGTCAGGCCGGCCCAGCGGACGCAGTGGCGCAGGCGGTGCGGATCGGCCGGGCGCACCAGGCGCGAGTTGTCGATCCGCTTGACGGTATGGAATTCGGCTACAGCCATGGCGTGTGCACCGCCGGCTCGTGCTCAACGGGTTTCGGCGGCTTGCGCTCGGCGGCGCGCAGCCTGGCGCTGCGCGCGCGCGGATTGGCGCGGACTTCCTGCGCCGCGGGCCGCACCACTTTCTTCGTCAGCAGCTTCAGAGTGCTCTCATTGGCCAACCGCTGGAAGGCCTGCTTGACGAGACGGTCTTCGAGCGAGTGATAGCAGAGCACCACCCAGCGGCCGCCGGAAACCAAGGTGGCAGGGGTCCGCGCAAGAAACTGCTCGAGTTCCTCCAACTCTCGATTCACCGCAATCCGCAGCGCCAGAAACGTTTTTGTCGCGGGATGCAGTTTCTGCCTTCCCCTGGATTTACGGGCCCCTGCCACAACCGTTGCCAGGTGTTCGGTGTCCCGGATGGGACGCGCGCGAACAATGGCCCTGGCGATCTTGCGTGCCGCCCGCTCTTCCCCGAAGCGGAAGATCAGGCCGGCCAAATCCTGTTCCGGCCAGTAGTTCACGATTTCGGCCGCGGTGCGCATCTCATCGGGATCCATGCGCATGTCCAGCGGCCCCGGCCAGCGGATCGAAAAGCCGCGCTCGGGACTTTCCAGTTGCAGGGTGGAGATGCCCAAGTCGGCCAGCACGCCGTCGGCCGGGGGCAGCTTCAACCCGCGCGCGATTTCTTCAATCCGTGAAAAATTCGAATGCACCAGAATTACCTGCTTCTCGTACTCCCCAAGCCGCTCCCGGGCGATGTCCAGCGCTCTAGGGTCGCGGTCAATTCCGATCAGCCTTCCCGTCGTGAGCCGCCTGGCAATTTCAATTGCATGACCGGCGGTGCCTACGGTGGCGTCAATATAGGTTCCTTCGGGCCGAATCCGCAGCCACCGCACCACCTGCTCGACCAGGACGGGCGTATGCAGCGCGTTCAACTAAATTCCCAGATCTTCCAGTATCTTCCGATCGTCCCCGGTAATCGGCGCGGACTGCATCTGGTCTTGCAACCGGCCGTGGTTCCAAACGCGCAGGTGGTTCTGATAGCCCAGCACCACCACTTCTCCCTTCATCTGCGCGGCCTCGCGCAGCAGCGACGGAATCAGGATTCTGCCCTGCTTGTCTAGGGTGACCACCTGCCCGTAATAGTTGGTGCGCGTCAGGAACTTCTGCCGGGCCGGGTTATTCGATGGAATCCGCGCCAGCCGCTCTTCAATTTCGCCCCACGCCTTCATCGGATAAATCCAGACATGATCGCCGCTGTCGCTGGTCACGTAGAACTCGTCTCCGGAATTCTTCAGTTCAGCCAAGAACGCGGCCGGGATTTTGAGCCGGCCTTTCTCGTCCACCGTAGCTGAGTGACTTCCCCGGAGCATTTCCTTGAGCGCTCTGCCCAGCCAGAATCAGGGTGCTGCCACCACTTGTTAACACTGACTACCACTTTCTCCCACTTTGGCCCCCGATTGTAGGCGTGCTTTCCACCTTGTCAAGCAGTTTTATAATCCTTGGAGGGGAATCTTGTGGAAAAGTTCCTGACGACGACTTTCGCCGGCGAAACCACTATGGGTTGGGCTCGCGGAGGAATCGCCCTTTATTTGTAGACGGCGGTTTGCCGAGTTTTTCAGGGCAATTTCTGTAGCCAAAGAGTTACCTGCGCGCCTGCAAATGGCTGAAGAGCGGCGTGGACAAAAGTGAGTGATTATTCCGGCGGGGGGATGCGCAGACGGGCCAGTTCCCGGAGCAGGCCGCGCTCGTCTTCGTTCAAGTCACCGAGAAATTCGTTGCTGCCCAGCAGGCGCGAACGCTCTTCTAGATTCAAGGGCCGCAGTGCGCGGAGCCTGCGCACCAGCGCTTGGCGGCGTGCCGGCTCGAGCTGCCGCCAGCGTGGCAGAAGGTTTTCGCGCACCTGACGGCGCTGCTCGGGAGTCAGCTGCCGCCAGACGCGCTCGCGTTCACGGATTTCCTGGCGCTGTTCCGGGCGCAGGCTGTTCCAGTGGCGCAGATTTTCGCGGATGCGTTCCTGGGCCTGCAGCGGCAGGTTGCGGAAGCGCTGATTATTGTTGAGAAAATGCTCCTGCTGTGCGGGCGGGAGTTCGCGCAGCCGTTCGAGCCAAGGCGGAGGCAAGTCGGGCATTCCGGGGCGGTCGCCCATCGGTCCCTTGCCCGGGCGCTGCACAGCGGGGGCTTTTCCCTGCTGTTGCTGCGGGGGCTGTGGCCGCTGCGCCGGAGCAGGCTCGGCGAAAAAACCGGGCAGTAAAGCCAGGCCCGCGATCCAGGCGAATTGGATCCTCCCGCGGCGCATCACATCTCCCGATCTTCTTTCTCGCGGGCGACCGGCAGCACTTCCAGGGCCTCGAAGTTCATCAGCACGTCGTAGTCTTCAAGCACCTGCAGGTCGCGGATCATGGTGAATTCCTGTTCACTCTGCTGCTGCGCCAGCGAAGTTTCCGGCGCGGGGAGCGGGGATTGCCAGGACAGCCACACGGCCAGCAGCAGCATGGCGGCAAACGCGTACACGACGCGCGGGGCCGGCGCCAGCCAGTGCCACAGCGAACGTTGCGGAGTGGCTGCAATCTGCTGGCGCAGGCGAGCGTCAAAAGAAGGCGAAGGCTCGATGGCCGTCAGTTCACCGAGCAGACCCCACAGCCGGCGAAACTCTTCCGCGCGGGTGCGGCAGGCGGCGCACCCGGCCAGGTGGGCCTCCACTTCGCGGCGCTCCGTCGCCGAAGCGCGCCCGTCGAGAAAGGCAATCAGCCGGATTTGCACGCGTTCGCAACTCATGACACATTCCTCCCCTGACTCGCGGCAGCCGGCGCCCTGTTCTGCCCTGCTGCCGAGGTCAGACCCACCAGCGGCGCCAGCTCAGCGCGCAGCGTTTCGTAAGCGCGGAACAACAGCGACTTCAGGGCGCTTTCCGAGCAGCCCAGGATCTTCGCGATCTGGTCATAGTCCATTTCCTGATACTTGTGGAGCAGCACGGCGGCGCGCTGCTTTTCCGGCAGCTTGAAAATCGCCTGGCGAATCATTGTGGAGCGGCTGCTTTCGATCATACGCTGCTCGGCGCTGGGGCAACCATCGGGCACTTCCAAGGCGCGGTCGTCGTCACCGGGCGGCTCATCGAGCGAGAGTTCCACTTTGCGATGCCGGCCGTCGCGGATGGCGTTAAGCGCCACGTTGTTGGCAATGCGGAACAGCCAGGTAGTGAATTTGGCGCTCGGGGCGTATTGCTTGCGTGCGCGATATACGCGCAGGAATACCTCTTGCGCCAAGTCCTCCGCCAGGGCCGCATCGCGCACCATGCGGTGGAGAAAATTGACCAGGGGAATCCGGTAGCGCTGGAGGAGCAGCTCGAAGGACGCATCGTCCCCGGCCTTCACGCCCAGCATCAGTTGGACGTCGGACCTGGCCATGGTCCCCACATTGTATCGAACCCCAGTGGTGCCCGAAAGTTGCGGAGGCGGCGGCTGCGTTGCGGCGCAGAGCACAATCTGCTGAGCGGGCGGTTCTGGGCGCGTCAGCCGCGTTGCGACGGGCCGGGGAATTCAACCTTGGGCGGCTGGCGGGCCGGCTCGGCAGCCTCGAAGTAGGCTTCATTGCGTTCGAAGCCGGCGATGCCGGCGATCAGGTTGTTGGGGAACAGGCCGATATAGGTGTTGTAGTCGCGCAGCGCCTCGTTGTAACGGCGGCGCTCGACGGCAATGCGGTTTTCGGTGCCGGCCAGCTCATCCTGCAAGCGGAGAAAGTTCTCGTTCGAGCGCAATTGCGGGTAGCGCTCGACAATCACGAGCAGGCGGCCGAGCGCGGCGTCGAGCTGCTGGTTGGCGGCGATGCGCGCGGCAGGAGTCTGCGCGTTGAGCAGTTGTGAGCGCGCCCGGGCGATCTCCCCGAAGACGGCCTGCTCCTGCGCCATGATGCCCTTCACCGTTTCCACCAGGTTGGGAATCAGGTCGGCACGGCGCTGAATCACGACGTCCACCTGCGACCACGCCGTGCGCACAGATTCCTGCTTGCGCACCATTTCGTTGCGCCGGCTGATGTACATCCCGCCGAAAACCAGCGCCAGCACCACGATGATGCCCACAACGATCAGCAGTTTCTTCATGTGCATCCTCCACCGGCGACGCTGCCCGTGTGCCACTAGAGTCTAATCAAACCGGCATAAAAAAGTCCAAAGCGCGCCTTTCAGGAAAAAGGGACGTCCGGCTCAATCTGGGGAGCGCCCCACTTGTGCGCCGAAGCTAGCCCAGCCGCCGGTCCACTTCCCCGGCAACGCGCGTCATGCCTTCCAGATAGCCGCGTAGCAGGGCAGCCGGGTCAACTTCCGCCTCGCGCCGCCTACCTTCGCGAAGGTCGAGCAAGCTGTAAAACGCCGAGGGGTCGAATCCGAGCAGCCGCGAGATGTGCTCCAGCAATTCGCGTTTGCTCGACGGCGGTTGTTCGCCGAGCGCGATCAGCGCATGGCGAAACAGGGTGAACGAGCTCGCAACTGCGGAGGTCAGCAGCCCGAGAATGGTTTTCTTGTCGTGCGGCATGGCCAGGTAGCGTTGGCGCAGCCGGAGCAGCTGCACGCGGAGTTCGCGTTCGACTTCGATGCCGTGCAGGTGCATGGGCACTACCAGCGACGCAAACATGTCTTCGCCGTGCAGTACGCGGCGCGAGGCGCGAATGTCAAGCAGCTCAATAGCGAAGACGTCTGCCGAGCGTAGCAACTCTTCGCGCGAAAAGATCAGCGGCAGTGGCTGCCCTTGCTTCGACCACCAGGCCACCACCGGGCTGAGCTGTTCCATTGCCTCAAGGTCAAGTTGCTCGACCACGCAGAGCACGTTCAGATCGGAATACTTCGGCTGATAATCGCCGGCAGCGGCCGAGCCGTACAAAACGACCGATCTCAGATTCGGCCCGGCAGCCTGCTTCAACTTTTCCACAAGCTCATGCAGTTGTTTTTCCATTGCACTCGCTCCTGCTTACCATCCGCCGCTGGCGCCGCCACCGCCGGAGATGCCCCCGCCGAAGCCTCCAAAACCGCCGCCGCCGCCGAAACCACCGCCGCCAGCCCGGCCAGCGGTGCCGGTGTACCACCCGCCCCAGCCGCCACGGAGGCGCCCGCGGCCCCTGCCGCCGCGCATAAACAGCCAGATCCAGAATCCCCAGAATCCGAAGAAGAAAAGAAGAAGCAGCAGGGTCAGAATGCCGCCCAGCACACCGGGCGAGCCGCGGCCCTCTTGCTCGCGGCTGGGGCGAAGCGAAGCCTGGGCGAGCGCCTCAATGGCCACGCCGCGGTCGGAGGCAATCACTTCCGTGATGCGTGAGGCGACCAGCCAGACGGCGGCGTCGTAATTCCCTTCGCGCAGCAGCGGCACCGCGTCGCGGGCGAAGCCCCCCACGCGGCCGTCGGGCAAAATCGGTTCGAGGCCGTAGCCGACTTCGACGCGGTAGCGCCGGTCGTCAATCGCATACAGAATCAGCACGCCCCGATTTTCTGGCGGCTTGCCAACGCCCCAGTGCTCGTAGAGGTGGTTGGCAAAGTCTTCGACGGGCACGCCTTCCAGCGTACGGATGGTGACCAGCACGATGGCTGCGTCGGCTTTTTCCCACAGCTCGTCGCACAGCGCGGTGAACTGCTGCTCGAGTTGCGTGGAAAGGACGCCGGCAAAATCGTTGACGCAGCCGCCGCGCTGAAGGGCCTGCCACTTTTCCGCATAGGCGGCGGGCGTAAGCGCGCTCAGGAGCAAGACGACGCCAGCGAACACGCTCAGGCGGAACATGCGCATCCGTACACCGCTCTGACCATGATTAGCCCATTCTCACAACCGAATTTCCGGATTTCAAATCTGAGATTCCTCAGACACGAAAGCCGGCCATCAGTCCACCCAACGAATTTTGGCGGCGATACAACTTCCGCCCGCGAGGCAGTGTGCCAATCCCACTTCCCGGCAGGCAGAATCGCCGCAAGCAAGCGCCGCGCACCTCAGGCACGGGCACCAGGGTTGCGTTTCCGAGATTCAGTGCAAGAGTCGCCGGCCCAAACCTGCTGCTTGTGGGCAGCACGCTACTTCCTTGCCTCGACGCACACTCAGGCGACACCACGCTAGCGTGCGTGGGCATGAATTAGAAAGTGCAGCGCAGCCATGACGGCCACGCCGAGAAAAACCACCAGAGCCAGGCGCATGCCCGGCTCGCGGTTGACTTCCGGAATCAGGTCGGAGGCAGCGACGTAAATCGTAACACCGGCCGAGAGGGGAAGCGCATATGCGACCTGCTCGCTGAGCAGCGTAATCAGCAAGACGCCGCTGAGCGTGGCGGCGGCCAGCAGCGTCGCTGCCGAAAGCGCCACGCGTCGGCTACGTCCGCTGGCCAGCATCAGCGAGGCAACCGTGAAGCCTTCCGGCACCTTGTGCAGGAACACGGCCAGAAAAATTACAGTGCCCAGCCACGCCGAAAGCACGAAGCCCGAGCCGATGGCCACGCCGTCGAAAAATGCGTGAATCGTAAGCCCCAGCAGCGCCGCGTAGCTGGCGTGAAACGGAGCAAGTTCTTCATGGTGCGTTTCTTCGCCGAAGTGGAAGTGCGGCGCCAGGGTGTGCTCGAAAAAATGCACCAGCAGGTAGCCGACGAGCACAAAAATCAACGACTGTTCCCCCAGCAGCGCCAGCGATTCCGGAAGCATCTCCAGAAACGAGACGGCCAGCATGAACCCGCTGGCCAGCGCCACGAAATATTTCAGCCATTCGCTGGACCATTCGCGCCGGACAATCAGGTAGCCGCCCAGCACGTTGGCGCCGGCGGCAGTCAGCCCGAGCAGGAGCGCAAAGGCGGTGTTCGATTGCGTGATCGGTTCTGCCGGCATCGGTGCATCAGCCGCTGTGGCGGATGTGGAGCACGTCGCCATCTTCTACAACGTACTCCTTGCCTTCCAGCTTGGTCTTTCCCTGCTCGCGGGCGCCGGCCCAGCCGCCACCGGCCACCAAATCATCCCAGCGCGCGACTTCGGCTTTGATGAATCCGCGCTCCAGATCGCTGTGGACGAGGCCCGCCGCCTTCACGGCGGTGGTGCCACGGCGGGCGGTCCAGGCGCGACACTCTACCTCACCGACGGTGAAAAAAGAAATCAGGCCAAGCAGTTCGTAGGTCGCGCGGATGACGCGGTCGCGGCCCGGCTCCTGGAGGCCATAGGAGCGCATCAGCACTTCCGCGTCGGCGCCTTCAAGTTCTGCCAGCTCCGCTTCAATGCGCGCTGCGACCGGCACTACTGCCGTGCCGGGCTTGGCGGCCAGCGCGGTGAGCTTGTGTTTTTCGACGGCACGGCTGATTTCCGGTGCTTCTTCATCGCCCAGGTTGAGCACGTAGAGCATCGGCTTCTGCGAAAGAAACTTGTACCCGGTGAGGATTTTTTCTTCTTCGGCCGTGAATTCCATCTCGCGCAGCGGGCATTCGGCTTCGAGGGCCTGCCGGCAGCGCGCGAGCAGCGCAAGTTCGAGTTCGAGCGCGGGGTCTTTGCGTTTTTTGAGGTCTTTTTCGATGCGCTCGGCGCGGCGGGCAATCTGGTCGAGGTCGCTGACCATCAGCTCGAGTTCGATATCCTGAATGTCGCGCAGGGCGTCGAGCGCACCGCGAGGGTGCGGCGCCGCAGGATTCTCAAACAGGCGAACCACGTGGGCGAGCGCATCCACCAGGCGCAGCTCGGCCAGATAGGCGGCTTCCTTGCCGCGTTCGGCGCCGTGCGCACTGTGGCCTGTGAGGCCGGCCACGTCCACGTACTCTACCTGTGCGTGCGTTGTTTTTCGCGGGTGAAAAACTTCAGCCAGCTTATCAAGGCGTTCGTCCGGAACCGTAGCTACGCCGATGTGCATCTGGGCGTGGGCCGCACGGGCGTCGAGATGGGCGCGGGTCAGGACGCGAAAAAGCGCCGTCTTGCCGCTCTGGGGCAGTCCGATGATTCCCGTGCGCATCGCAGCGCAGTCTAACACAGCGCAGGCAGCGACACTCGAGCACGGGCGCGCGGCCCGATCCCGCCACGGGGGGTCGGCGCGGATCTCAACCAGGCGGAAGGATACGCTGACGGGCTACCGATGGAGGTGACGCACCGTCAGGTAGAGTGCGGCCAACCCGGCCAGCAACACGGCGGATTCGACCCACACGGAAACGCGATGCAGGCGGTTGAACTCGACGCGCTGTGCACTGTCTTCCGGCGCGGCGTCAATCGAGCCGTGCGCGGCGGCGATTTCTGTGCGCAGGCCGGACAGACGCGCCGAGATCCCGTATTGCGAGACCAGAGTAAGAACCACCATCAAAATGACAAGCTGCACCGGCGCGCGCAGCAGGACACCGGGCCGGGGCTCGATAAGCAGCGCCGCAACGACGTAGACTATCCCCGCTGCCAGCCCCAGCAGGTGCAGCCGGCCAAGCGCCATGGCCACCACGGCGCCGGCCTGCTCACGCGCCGCCAGCACCGCAAATGCGCCGGGCGCCACCGCAAAGCTCAGGAAAATGATGGCTCCGACCCAGGTGCCTAGTGCGAAAACCTGCGTGAAGCGGAGGATGGTTGCCACGGCTCGAGTTCGCTAAACTGGCTTTCCCCCAGCCCGGCGGCTCTACTGACTGGCGCGGGCACGCCGGGCCGAGCCCCCGGGCGGCTGCCGCCCGCGGGGCAGAAAAATGGTGGGCGATCAAGGACTTGAACCTTGGACCTCTCCCGTGTGAGGGGAGCGCTCTAACCACTGAGCTAATCGCCCACTACGAAAGTTTTGTAGCAGAACGGGCGCGATTAAGCAACCGATGACCACAGCCACCGCCAACCAGCTCGCGCAACTGCAGCGCTCGATGGCCACCGTCGTGCGCGGCAAAGCCGACGCCATCGAACTCGCGCTGGTGGCGCTGCTGGCACGCGGCCATTTATTGATAGAAGATGTTCCCGGTGTAGGCAAGACGACGCTGGCGCATGCTCTGGCGCGGTCGTTCAACTGCACCTTTCAGCGCATCCAATTTACCTCTGACCTGCTGCCCAGCGACGTCATCGGCACCAGCGTCTTCAACCAGACCGCGCAGCAGTTCGAATTCAAGCCCGGGCCGATCTTCGCCAACATCGTGCTGGCGGATGAAATCAACCGCACCACTCCCAAGACGCAGTCGGCGCTGCTGGAAGCCATGAACGAAGCGCAGGTCACCGTGGACAACCACACCTATCCGCTGCCGCAGCCGTTCCTGGTGCTGGCCACGCAAAACCCCATCGAGCACCACGGCACCTATCCGCTGCCGGAATCGCAGCTCGACCGCTTTCTGCTGCGCATCCGCATGGGCTATCCGGCGCGCGAAAGCGAGCGGGAAATTATGCGTGAGCAGGCGGGCGCGGCGCCGCTCGCGGCGCTCGACCCGGTGATGGACGCCGAAGACGTGCTGGCCTTGCAGGAACAGGTGCGGCGGGTGCGGGTGGAGGACAGCCTGCTCGACTACGCGCTGGAAATTGTCGAACGCACCCGGCAGCGCGAACAGCTTACCCTCGGAGTCAGCCCGCGCGGCTCGGTGATGCTCTACCGCGCTGCGCAGGCCCTGGCCTTCCTGGAAGGCCGCGACTTCTGCCTGCCCGACGATTTCAAGCGGCTGGTGATTCCCGTGTTCGCCCACCGCATCGTGGTGAACACGCGCTATCTGGCCACGCAGAAAAAATCCGAGCAGGCCGAGGCCATCCTGCACGAAATCATTGATTCCACCCCCGTGCCGCTGTAATTGCTCTTCCGTTACCTCGTGTTATACTTATCGCACTGCATATGGCCATGGCGCCAGGATCTGTTACCCCTGAACTGCCGCCGGCACCGCGACCCCGCTACCGCCAGGAGCGCACACTCGTCCGCAGACTTCTTCGCCTCCCCGGCGAGAGAAAACAAGATTTCCGGGCAAAAGTCGGCCAACTCCGCAGGGCCTTTCAAGATTTCAATGCCGATGTAGCCGGCATCTGCCAGTGGGCGATCCGGTTCCGCCCGAAAGACCGGCAGCCAGCTCAGCCCGAGAATGAATTCTGGAGGTTTTTTCTGGAGCCGGAAGCCTTCGTTTCGCAGAACGACACCCCGACACCCGACTTCCGCCGCCTGGAGGCGTTCGATGCCGCCACGGAAATCGATGCTCCCCGGGCGCTGCCCGACCCCCCGTTTACGTCTGCGCTCCGCGACTCCATTCAGGACGCGGCCAGCACCCCGAAGAGCAAAGAGGGGAAAAAGCTCATCGACAGGCTGAAAAACTATTCTCGGCCTCACCGCATGATTGTTGTGAAGGCCGCCGCAGAATGGATTCACGCCCGCTACCAGCGAGTCTATCAAAACTGGCTTCGGCACTATTCCGAATGGGAAAAAGAAAAACAGCAATGGGAGCAATCACATCCCGAGCTGACCCCGGATATCCGCAATGCTTTCAACGAAATGTTCCGGAAGCTGGGTGTGAAGGAAAAGCGCGTGCGCATCTGCACGGCCGCGCGTCTGTCCCAGAACAAAGACAATTGCCTGCATGCCGGTGAGCGGGCTCCGGGAACCCAGAAGCGGCATTCCCAGCTTTGCAACAAATTCGAAGAATTTCAAAAAAGGGAACTCCGGGGGAAGGGAAAAAAATACTTCTTCAGAAATGCCGAGAATTATCTTCGCGGAGGATTGTGCTCGGTGCCGCACAAGGCACGACCGGTGTTTGGGGAAAACTGGCAGAAGTATCTACGGCACATGAACCTCACCGAAAAAACCCTGCGCGAAAAGCACCGCGGCCAGCTACCGCACTGCGAAAACGTCGAACAGGAGTGCCAGTTCAACCCGCACACTGACCTGTGCAGAAGGTACAAGGAGCTTCTCGATGAGCGACCATATCTTTCGAAGCACGATGAGCTTTATCGGAAGTGGCGCGCGGAATATCTTTACGGGCCGCGCAAACCTGTCTTTCGCTACCCTTCTGCCCGGCTGCGTTCGACGCCAAAGATTTTTGGCGAAAACTACTTCAGGGCAGACTTCCAAAAGTCGATCGTCGGCCTGCGGCTCGACAGCATGCCGCCAGGCCAGTATCTGGAGTTTGCCTTCGACCCCTGGCCGAAGGATTACCAGCCCCAGCCAGACCAGACAACCATTTCGAGCGTCCAGTTGCACTTCGTGGGCACCCGCCCGCGCATCGGCTTCCGCTTCCGGGTCACCCACCAACCCTCGCGCTTTGCCTGCACCCAGGAAGAGCTGGAGGAACTGCGCAGCCGAAAATTTCCGCGCCCAGCTCAGGATCAGGACTTCCTCGAGGCAGCACGCAAGCGCCTGCTCGAAAGCTTTCAGGCCCGGCCCGAACAAGAGCTGCGGTTACTGGCCGTGGACCTGGGCACCAGCTCCGCGTGTGCTGCGTTTTTCACCGGCCAAAAATACAAGCAAACATACCGGTTGAAAATCCTGAAAATGGACAAGCTTTATGACCAGCCGCCCAAACCGAAGCAAGACAGATCCGTGGCAGGCAAGGACGACGGGAATAAAAAAAGAAGATACCGCCCCGGTCTTACCAAAGATCACGTCGGGCGCCACCTGGAGACCATGAGCAAGAAGGTGGCAGAGATTGCGAAAAGGCGAAACCAGCCCAGCAACAAATCTACGCCGGCGGTGCCGGCTAAGTCGGGGGCGAAGAAAGCAAATCTGAAGCCCTTCGACCTTCGCGGCCTCGCGGGCCACAGCGCCCGCATGATCCGCGACTGGGCCAGAGTGAATGCCAGGCAGATCATGCAATGTGCCGAGCAAGAAAAGGCAGACTTGATTGTGCTGGAAAGCCTTCGCGGTTTCCGGCCACCGGGGTATGACAATCCCGATCTGGACAAGAAGCGCCGCGTGGCGTTTTTCGCCCACGGACGCATCCGGAGGAAATTAACCGAAAAGGCCGTCGAACGCGGCATGCGCGTGGTAACTGTGCCCTACATGAGCTCTTCGAAAGTCTGCGCATGCTGCGGCAGGCTGCAGAATAATGAGAGCAGATGGAAAAAGAATAAGCGGAAGGGATGCTTCGCCTGCGAGTATCAAGCTTGTGGATTCCAAGCACACGCGGACGAAAACGCGGCCCGGGTGCTCGGCCGCGTATTCTGGGGGGAAATCGCGCTGCCCACGACAAAGCCGGACCATTCTTGACTTTTTGGCCCTTGACAGATAGAGACGATCAGGTATTATCTAACTGGTGCTTTCGGAGTCATTCGGTCGGAGAAAACCTCGGCGGACCTTCGGGACCAAGGAGAGGAACCCGGCCCTGAAAGCATCGAGCCGGTAAAAGATGCCGGAATTTTCAGAAAGAATTTGGAGACAAGTGATTCTGCCTCAGGCCCTTGGCAGCGGATAGGGTGGAAAGGGCCGAGGATTTACCGGCTCTGACACCTTGC